>ERZ773009.249-NODE-249-length-38881-cov-4.377402_pt1 | contig 38881 bp, 39 predicted proteins | sample MGYA00580663_ERZ773009 | MGnify/ENA primary metagenome ERZ773009 (study PRJEB29015, sample SAMEA2737969) | human oral metagenome | biome: human oral; feature: human-associated habitat; material: dental | place: China | collected 2026 ... | reverse complement strand
TTGTGGCGGACCGGCTTCAGCCAGCCTGCGGCTGTCTTCCGCCTTGGCGGTCTATGGTGGCCTAAGTCGCTTTGCTCCAAGGCCACTCATACGCCCGCCATCCTAATGCCACAAGGGCTACTTTGCCCCGCAGCCGCCTTGCCAAGCCTAGGAAGCGAAAAAATTTTGTGTAGCCAACATGAGCTATCTGTCTATCTGACTTCAAGTCTTATTTTTCTAAAGGATTTAGCGAAAATACCTACTCACATCCACTCTATTAATCCCCAAAGTAGACTTTTAGAAGCGCTACTTGTTCTTGATTCAACATCTCTTGCCCGTCTATCAGTTTATTTAGGGCTTCAAGGGACACACCAGAAGTCTCACTCAAGCGCTTGAGGTAGTCTGCCCCTTTGCTTTGTAGTTTTATGCGGATTAATTCCGCATAGTAGTCATTGGTCACTTTAAGGACGGTGGCCTCATCCCGAATGTCGAGGGTGTCACTCAGCAAATCAAAAACCGTCTGCAAATTCAAGAGCCCCGCCAAATTACGAATGACCTGCTTAATTTGGCGCAAGATATAATCATTTTCAACAAACATGATGCTTCCTCCTTTTGGCTGATAACTCTACTTACACCCTTATTATAGCCCTCTAAAACGAAAATAAATAGGCCTACTTCATTTAAATACAGGCTTTGCCGACTAATTTTTCACCCTACCTTCAACACCAACTTAAGGAAATTGGGGCGACCAAAGACTTGCGCCAGGGGCCCAAGGGATGACTAGCGCATTAGAGGCCCTTGGAGCGCAGCAACTTAGGGCCTCAATAGCTAGGCAAGGTGAGAGACTGGCGGGCCAGGCTCGAACCGGTCCAGCCCCAGGCCAAGTCTTTGGCTTGAACCCCAATTTCCTAGTCACAGTCCCCAGCCTTGACCTGGTCGGGTGCGGGCAAAGTGGCCCTTGTGGCCACTAGGATGGCGGGCGTATGAGTGGCCTTGGAGCGCAGCGACTTAGGCCACCATAGACCGCCAAGGCGGAAGACAGCCGCAGGCTGGCTGGAGCCGGTCCCGCCACAAGGGCTCCACTTTGCCCTAAGCACCCGACCAGGCCAAGGCGAATTAAGGCAGACAAAAAAGACAGAGGTCCTTCAGACCTCTGTCCTCCTCAAGCTATAGCTCGTCTTATTTACCGAATGACTTAACGCGATCTTGGTCAGCCATGTATTCTTTGTCGCCAGCTGGTGCTACCACGCTACCGAATGGCGCTTGAGCACGTAATTTCCAAGTAGATGGGATATTGTATTTAGCGGCTACTTTTTCGTCTACTAATGGGTTGTAGTGTTGCACGTTCATGCCGATATTTTGTTCAGACAATGCCAACCATACTGCGTATAAGTTGATCCCGTGGGCTTGTTCTGACCAGATTGGGAAGTTGTCAGCGTAGAGTGGGAAGTTAGCTTGTAAGCCCTCTACGACTTCTTGGTCTTCGAAGAAGAGGATGGTCCCAGCCCCAGCTGCGAAACCTGCTAAACGACCTTTAGTCCCTTCAAAAGCTTCCGCTGGCGTTACCTTTTCAAGTTCGCTGTAAGCAATCTCGTTCCAGAAGTCTTCAGACTCTTTGCCGAATAAGATGACAGCACGGCTAGATTGAGAGTTGAAAGCAGATGGTGCTTCCTTCATGGCTTTTTCGACGATTTCAACAAGGGCATCCTTAGAAACTGACAGCTCCTTACCGAGTGCGTAGATTGAACGACGTTTTGCTTGTAATTGGTTAAAGTTTGACATATTGATTACCTCTATTCTTACTATTTTATATGTTCTAATCCCCAAGGGATATTTTATTTACTTAGATTATTGAGCGCTTTGCGCAATGGCCTTTTCTAAATCATCCACCACATCTTGCATGGTGATGCGCTTGAGCTCATTTTCCATGGCCGCTTGGATCTGTATCAATTTGCCATCCACCGCTTGGTGAATATTGCGGCCTACCGGACAGTCCTGATGTGGGTTAGGGTGGAAATTGAAGAGCCCATCCTTGTCAACACTGTCTACCGTGACATAGATATCATAAAAAGTGATGGCATCCAGGGGCTTGGCCAAGCGTGATCCCCCACTGCCTTGACGCGACTCGATAATGCCAGCCGCCTTCAAGCCGGATAGGACCGACCGCACGACCACGGGATTGACCTGAATACTCTCCGCTAGGAAGTTACTGGTCACGCGCTGCTGGTCTTGTCTCAAATAGATGACGGCCAATGAATGGATTGCAATGGTAAAGCGACTTGATATTTGCATAGACTCACATCCTATTTCTTACTTTCTTACCATGGTTGTGACGACTTAAGGCTGCTTAAGCAACCGTCTGCCTGGTTTACCATTGGCTACTGGGACAAGTCTTAGTCTATCCTCCTTTATTGTCAAATACCAACTTGTAACTTTACTCGTTACAAGTTCATGTTTAAATCTTATCACCCACTCTTTTATTTGTCAACCCCATTGACTTATAATTTTTAGAGGTCCATTTTTCCTTGATATAGAGCCCTTTCTAGCCAATTTGACTTAGCCAGAGCGAGTTCAAGGACAAATTTTTTTGAGTCCTGCACCTTAGCCCTCTCCCATTTGACCTGACCCTAAACACGAACGAGGCCATTTTTCTTGGCCCTGGCCATTCGTTTTTTAGCCACAAGGCCTGACATTTCTGTTATAATCATAGCAGAAGCCCCTTGCAAGGGCTGGCCATTACCAAGCATTCTAGGAGGACCGCTAATCCATGACCCATCTATCTGATATTGAAATTGCCAACTCTGTTACCCCTCGCCCCGTCGAAGACGTCGCTGCTTCAGTGGGCTTAGAACCCCAAAACCTCTTCCGCTACGGCCATCACATGGCCAAAGTGGACCTGGCTTCCCTGCCCAAAGAAGCAAGCAAGCCAGGCAAACTAGTCCTAGTGACTGCTATCACGCCAACGCCTGCCGGCGAAGGTAAGACCACGACCTCAGTAGGTCTGGCTGATGCCCTGACCCTGATTGGCAAGAAGGCTGCCATCGCCCTGCGCGAACCGTCTCTTGGCCCAGTCTTTGGGGTCAAAGGTGGCGCCGCTGGGGGTGGCTATGCCCAAGTCATTCCCATGGAAGATATCAACCTGCACTTTACTGGGGACTTCCATGCCATCGGCGCAGCAAACAACCTGCTGGCGGCCATGTTGGACAACCACATCCACCACGGCAATGTCCTAGGCATCGACAGCCGTCGCATCACCTGGAAACGGGTGGTCGACATGAACGACCGCCAGTTGCGTCATATCGTCAACGGCCTTCAAGGCAAGATTAACGGGGTGCCACGCGAAGACGGCTACGACATCACGGTAGCCTCTGAAATCATGGCGGTCCTTTGCTTGGCGACCAGCCTGTCCGACCTCAAGGAGCGCCTGGCCCGCATCATCGTGGCCTATACCTTCGACGGCCGCCCCGTGACGGCCGCTGATCTCAAGGCTGAGGGCGCCATGGCCACCCTGCTCAAGAACGCCATCAACCCTAACCTGGTTCAAACCCTAGAAGGCACTCCTGCCTTTGTCCACGGTGGACCATTCGCCAACATCGCCCACGGCTGTAACTCGGTCCTAGCAACCAAGCTAGCCCTCCGCCAAGCCGATTATGTAGTCACCGAAGCTGGCTTTGGCGCTGACCTAGGGGCAGAGAAATTCCTAGACATCAAGTGCCGCCTGGCTGACTTAGAGCCTGACGCAGTCGTGCTAGTTGCCACCATCCGGGCCCTCAAGATGCACGGTGGCGTGCCTAAGACAGACTTAGGTCCTGAAAACGTGGAAGCTGTCAAGGCGGGCTTGCCTAACTTGGACAAGCACTTGGCTACCATCCAAGAATCCTTTGGCCTGCCAGTGGTGGTGGCCATCAACAAGTTCCCAACCGACACCGAGGCTGAACTCGAAGCCGTCTACCAAGCCTGCCAAGCCCGTGGCGTCGACGTGTCCATTTCTGATGTTTGGGGCCAAGGCGGGGCCGGTGGTCGCGATTTGGCTGAGAAAGTAGTGGCTCTGACGGAGGCTCCTAAGGACTTCCGCTACATCTATGACCTGGAAGATTCCATCCAAGACAAGATCACCAAGATCGTTCAAAAGGTCTACGGTGGCGCAGGCATCAGCCTGACCCCAGCGGCCAAGCGTGAGCTCAAGGAGCTGGAAGACCTGGGATTCGGTCAGCTGCCAATCTGTATGGCCAAGACCCAGTACTCCTTCTCCGACAATGCTAGCCTGATTGGGGCACCTAAGGACTTCACTGTCACCATTAAGAAACTCAAGGTTTCTGCCGGCGCCGGCTTCATCGTGGCCTTGACCGGTGACATCATGACCATGCCAGGTCTGCCTAAATCCCCTGCTGCTGAACGTATCGACATCGATGCCGACGGCAAGGTGACCGGCCTCTTCTAATCTAATCCGAAACAGGCAAAGAGCCCCTGCCAGACGGCAGAGGCTCTCTTTATTTATCTTGTAAACTTGGCAAATAATGCAGCAAGGCATGGGCCACGCCGTCTTCTTGATTGGATAGGGTCACATAGTCCGCCTGGGCCTTAATGGCCTCACTAGCATTTGCCATGACTACCGCCTGGCCTACCACTTGGAACATGGCCAGGTCATTGGTCCCATCGCCAAAGGCCATGAGCTCCTGGCGGGCCAAGCCTTCTCGCTCCTGGATATACTGGATGCCCAGGGATTTCTGGGCCAGACGCGGCGTGACTTCCAGATAAGGAATACTGGTCTGGTAGAGACCGATTTCGGCTTCTGGATAGACTGCTGGCAGATAGTCTTTGATCGCTTCCATGAGGTCATGGTCGAAGGTTACCAGCATGAGCTTGAAGACCTTGCGCCAAGGAGCCTGGAAGAAGTTCTCATAGTCCACTAGGACATAGTCTAGACCAGTCAAGTTCTGTTCATAGGCCACACAGTCATCGTAGCGGTCCACAAACCAGGTCTGATCGTCGAAGACACTAATGCTGAGGTCGGGATAGCGCCCTCTTAAATCCAGGACCAGGGTCTTAGCTAATTCATATTCCATCCGGACCTCATGAATGACTTGGTGGCCCTCAGGGCTGGCTTGGAAAATATAGCCCCCATTGAAGCCCACATGGATATCATGAAGACCCAGCTGGTCGATAGCTTCCCGCATTTCCATAGGCGATCGGGCCGAGACCAGGGTCAGGGGCAGGCCAACTTGACGAATGACCTGGGCCGTCTCCGGGCTAATGCGGCCGTCCTCCCGCAGAATGGTTCCGTCCATATCGGAAAAAAGGTGTCTAATCATGGCTGCCTCCTTGCGAGCTTGTGCTTACTAATCGTTGACAGGCGCCTCAATTATTGAGAATGAACTTTTCGAAATTGAATATTTTCATAAGAACCAAGAAGGCTAGAATCACCAGTAGTACTAAAACCGTGATAAAGACCACCGTTTCAAAGACACCTAGAATTAAGACCCCGGTGGATTGAGAAAGCAAGATACCGATAATTGGCATTACGATGATCATGGATACTCCTTGGGCTGACTTACTGTTCTTCAAATATTGTGAACTGCCAATAATCAGCAAGATTGATAAAAAGACCAGCAGAGGCGAAATCACCAGGATTACTAATATCCAGGTCAGATTAGGCAAGATCAGATGCCCAAAATAGTCCCAGCCTAGTGTATTCACCACTAAGGTATAAGCCAGAGAGGAAAGCGTGGACAGGGCCAAGGACGGCAAGGCACAACCTAAGGCTTTTCCTAGAATCAGGACTTTTGGAGATAGGGGCGTGTATAAGAGGCCCTCCAAAGTCTTGTGCTCCTTCTCCCCAATAAAGCTGTTGCTGGCTAATAGCGTCGCAAACATAATAGGCTGCAACATAAATAGCGGTAAGAAGAAGTAGGTCAGGACAGCGTAGAGGGGTATGGTTTCCTTGGTCAGATAAGCTGGATATTCCATGAGCTTAAACTGTTCAAGAAAAGTATTAAGACCCACTATGCTAGCCGACACTTCCTTACTCGTGCCCACTAGTAATAAGACTGTTGGAAGGACAATACTGAAGATAATGGCCATGGCAAGTAAGGACAGCAGTAAGCCTTTCTCCTTGACTAATTCCTTGTATTCCTTTTTGATTATGACCTTTAATTGATGTCTATTCATGGCTATCTACCCCAATAATTCTAAAGTATATTTCTTTGACGGTTTCCCTTACTTTATAGACATAATGAATGTCATTGCCTTTTTGAACTAAGCTTCTGACCAGGTCAGCTAGCTGATCATCATTCTCCACTGAGATGGTAAATTCATCCTGCAGATTCCCGGTTACTTGGCCCTGGGCAAGTAATTCCTTGATATGATCAGGCTTAAATTTACCCTTAAAATGAACTTGCTTATCTTGGCGGCGTAGCTTATCCACTGCATCGCTGATCAGTATCTTTCCTTCAGAAATGATGCCAATACTATCGACCACGCCATCCATCCCGTATAGATAGTGGGTGGACATGATAATGGTCACGCCCTCTTGCTTGAGGGTCTTAATGAAGTCATAAAACTCATCAATGGCAGCAGGGTCTAGTCCGGTTGTTGGCTCATCCAAAATCAAGACCTCAGGATTATGGAACATGGCTCTGGCCAGCATGACTTTCTGCCGATTCCCCTTACTGAGACTCCCTACCGGCATATTGGAATAGGCTTCTAAATGAAACTTCTGCTTTAACTCATCTAGTCTTCTTTTGATAGTGGCTTGGTCCAAACCATAGATTTGACCCCATAAGGCCAGATTGTCTTCAAGCGTTAGATTTTCATAGAGATTGCCGTCATTTTGAACCCCAATACGCAATAAGAGATCAGACCTGGATTGAGCGGTCAGCTCCTGGCCAAAGAGCCTAATCGTCCCCGTCTCGGCTTTCAACAAACCTAAAATGATACGAATCAAGGTAGTCTTCCCTGCCCCATTGGGTCCCAGCAAGGCGAAGACTTGGCCTCTCCCAATACTTAAAGAGACATCTTGAATAACCTGTTTTGACCCAATTTTCTTATTAACTCCATTAATCTCAATTACCATTAGCTTTTCGCGCTCCTCTTACGACATCAATCAAGCAAAGAAAATATATGACGGTGAACTCTGAATCTATTTGTATCTCTTTCTCATACCTTTGGGCACTAATTTTGGCGCCTCCTTTGTAGCTAGCCTAAGCAGCTGCTTACTAGTACTCCGCCTGAGCAAAATAGTCCTTGAGCTCGTCAATGGCGATTTCCAAGTCTACTTCTTCTACCTTCTTGGGCAGGCGTAATTCTAGGACTTGCCAGTTAGCCAGGGACACAATCAGATAGCGAGTCTTCTGCAGTCGGCCCCACCAGTTGCGTTGGTGGCGGCTGGACTCAGCTGGCCGCATATTCTGATTGGGCTCTTCCCAGTTAATATCGAAATCCAGGGTCAGAATATCATTGAAATGCCAGACCTCTAGTCCATCGCCCCAGAAGATCAGGTGGTTCTGATAGACCATGCAGGTAATCTCGGGCCACTCCCGGTCGGGCTGGAAGTCTTCGCTTTCCACTTGGGGATAGTTTTGGACTAGGTAGTGCCAGCGCTCCTTATTGTGGCGGCGAATGAGCCAGCATTGGCGGATTAACCAAAGCAAGCGGGCGATTAGAGGCGCAGCAAATAATATCAGTGCAACTCTAAAAATATACATGAAGAGTAGGCTTGCTAGGCAACGGGCAATGGCGCCATAGCGAGAGCGAAGGCCTAGGCCATAAATGCGATGCCTCGGAAAATCACTCTTAAGCAAGGGACGTGGTGGGGCTGGTTTTTGCGACATGGTTTACTCCTTGATTTGACAATCTAATGCTAAGCGCTCTTCTAAATAAGCGATCTTAGCCAAGTCTTTATGATTATTTTGATCATTACGATAGGAATCCTGGGAGGAAGCCCGGTAGATGGCCAGATACTGGCTCATGGTAGGTAAATAGAAGCGGACCCCCTCATAGTCTTCCAGGGGCAGGTCCTCCAAGGGCACGCCGGCAAACTCTGGCAAGGTGTCTAGGACGCCAAACTCCACCGAGCCAGCAGGACCCTGAAATTCATGCTCGTGTCGGTCTACCAAGACATAGCCCAGATCTTCCATCAGACCTTCAAGCAGCTCAAAGTCATAGATGCGTAAATGGTCAGGCGCCTCCCACCCCCGCGGGTCACCCGGCACATGGATGTCCAGGTCGCGCGCCTGCCAGGATTGGCCCGTCCGGACCTCCAGACCGACCGATCCCATCAAGAGGGGCACAAGGCCCCGCTCATTCAGGGCTCTAGCAATGCTTAAAAAGGCTTCAAATAAGGGACTTGTCATCAACTAACTTAGCTCCCTTCTTAGAGGCTGGCCGCTTGGGCTTGAATTTTATCTAGGAAGGCCGCAATTTTCTCAGGCTTGCTGCCTCGCACATAGGCTAATTGGCTTTGCTTGACTGGCTTAATGCCCACCATGCGCAGAATATGGCGAGCTAAAACGCGACCATAATCCTGCATGAAGAGGCGGGCGAAGAAGCCTACTGTATCGTGGGTGGTAATGACCCAGCCGGTTCGCCCCTTAAGCAGGGCTTGAGGGATTGGATTATCACTATAATCGTAGGCAAAGCCCTTAACCAAGACGCGATCAACAAAGCCCTTGAGTATAGCAGGCATGCCGCCCCACCAAATAGGATAGATGAAGATTAGATGGTCAGCCCAAGTCACCAAGTCGCGATAAGGAGCCATTTGAGGGTCCTTGTCTAAATCGCGACGTTTATGGTCTTGATCGAAGACTAGGCAGGGATCAAAGCCCTTTTCCTTATGCTCCTGGTAGAGATCCAGGGTCTTGACCTCGTGGTGGCCATCCAGCCCAGCCTGCACTCGGGCTAGAATCTGAGCATTGAGACCTTGATGGTTAGGGTAGGCATAAACAATTAAGACTTTCATGGTGATTACCTCCTTATAATCTATAAAGTGTTAGTCGACTTGCTCCTCCTCAGCCAAGAGGCGTTGGAAGCCATACTCGTAGAGGTAGCTGGCCAGACGGGTCAGGGCGACAGGACGCTGGGCAATTTCGGCTTGAACCCGAACCATGGCATCCACTGAGACCTGTAATCTCAACATGGCCTGGCGGTAGCGCCAGTGGTTGTAGACATTCATAGCGACTAGGAAGACTAAGCAGAACGAGGTCAGGTTCCAGACAAACTGATCTGGCCTTAAGGCCAAGAGCCCCGTCAGCATGGTCCCCAAGAAAGGCCAAGCCTGGTCAAGATGACCATTAAAGAATTCCACCACTAGGACCAAGAGCACGAAGGCCAAGACAAAGATTAGACCATCTTGTAGGCTATCAAGCAGAGCCAGCAAGGACTGGACCATTTTCTTAGCGGTCAAACCACTTAGGTCCTGTTTAATCAGCTCCTGGTAGCGATCGTAGTCGTGCTCAGTCAGGTCAGCCTCTTCCCGCTCCAGCACAAGGACCAGCTTGTCCCTGTCCTCTGGACTCAGTTTCCTAACATTGCTTGGCTCCATCTTAACACCTCCTTGATAGCTCTATTATAGCACAAAGGCAATTGACCCCCAAGTCCTCCCCCTTATCCTTGATTTATGAGCCCAGAATTATTAAAATGATAGATGAATAGTATACTGTAAAGGATTTGACTGCGATTATGCCACTGCTTGAAGGCGTCTATGCCCCCCACCAACACAAACGACTCAAAGACATCCTCTTCCTAGTCATCGGCATCCTACTTTTTAGCGTCTATGCCGGCCTGCTAGTCCCTTATAACGGGATCGGGGCCAGCGGCACTATCGGGATTGGGCTGATTATGCAGAAGTATTTCGGCATTCCCATCGGGACCACCCAATTAGCCCTCAACGTCCCCCTCTTCTACATTGCCTACAAATATATCGGCAAGCAATTTCTCCTACTAACCGGGGCCACTATTTTCGCCTCCTCCTTCCTCATTAACAATCTGCCCAATATGGTAGCCCCAGTTGAACTCCACGATTCTCTAGTGGCCGCCATCTTCTGTGGTATTATCTCGGGGATTGCCATGAGCTTTCTGCTTATTGCGGGTGCTTCAACAGGCGGGACCGACATTACCGGTAAATTCCTGGCCAAGCGCTTCAAATGGAGCATCCCGACGGTCTTCCTTATGCAGGACATCCTGGTCTACAGCTTGATCTGGCTGACCTTCGACATTCAACACGTCATGTATGCCCTGATTATGAGCTTCGTCCGTAACCAGACCATGAAGAACATCCAACGCTTCTTCTCGGCCTATATCCAATGTTCCATTATCTGTCTCAATCCGCAAGAAGTCGTGTCCGCCATCAACTCCCGTCTGGGCCGGGGCTCGACCATTATTGAAGTGGAAGGTGGCTATTCCCACCAGAAACAATACATGATCATCCTCATTATTCAGCAAAATGAGCTGCATACCCTCAAGAAAATTATCGCCCAAACCAGTCCCAAGTCCTTCATCACCATTACCAACATCAACAATATCTTGGGCAACTTCAAGGAACACTCCTACGAATTATAAGACAACAAAAAAGACCGGCACACACCCTATAAGTTGGATTATTTTATCCAATTTATGGGGTGTCTTTTAATGCAAATAAGCTATTCAGAACTAGTAAAGTATTATAAAAAAGGAGAGCCTAAGCTCTCCTTGTGATCACAACGTTTTATAGAAAGTCTTTTCTAGGGGTCACCTTAAAGCGTGCAGCCAATTCTCTAAGCTGATTATCGCTAATATCTTGCTTTATACGGCCCCCTTGAGCGCCAATTTGACTGTAAATCATTGCCGCTTTTTCAATCACCTCAATCAAGCCGTAGGTCTCATCGAGTGAGTTTCCAGAAGCAAAGAGCCCATGATGGGGCCAGACTACTGCTGAAAAATCGCCCATTTTTCTTGCGGTTGCTTCCCCTATCTCTGTTGTGCCTGGTGTCATATAGGGAATGAGACCCACACCTTCTGGGAAAACCACTAAGGACTCGGCCTGCATTTTCCAAAGTAGTCGCGATAAGTGACGTTCATCCAAATCCTGAGTGAAGGTTAGAGCAATTAAGTTAGTTGGATGACAATGGAAGATTACCCGATGGGCCGGATTAATCTTCAGACGCTCAATATGACTCATCAAATGGCTAGGAAATTCAGAAGTTGGTCGTCCGCCATCTTCAAAGCCCCAGACAACATCATAGCTTAAGCCATCATTTGAAATACGAACGAGCCCCAAGTCAAGCAACGGTTGCTTAGTTACATTACGAAAATAGCGTCCCGTCCCCGTTACCAGATAGTATTGTCCAGCTAAATCGGATGCCTTAAAACCCAATTCATGACTTGACCTAACCTCAGAAATATCCTCGTAGCCCACAAGCTCTTCCGCACTTAAGCGGCAGGAAACGTTGCCGCCGTTTCGCTCATCCCAATATCGTAGATAGGACTCATAGGTTACTTCACACATTTTTTTTACAAAGGAAGATTCTATAAATTTCATAGTTGCCTCTTTTCTAGTTTCGTTTACTTAATACTTCTTTTTCGTATTGACGGACATCGTCTAACCAATCCAGACCTACTGGGACCTTGTTTTGCAAGCAGAAATAATTCCAAACATCTGCATAAGGGAAGTCTTTCAGCTCCTCCGTATAAGCCAAACGACCGGTAAAGTCAAAATGATTCTCCATAGCCTTCAAGTCAGCTGTTGGCTCAAGCAAGGCTTTTAAGAGAGCTTTTTGAGTATTACGGCTACCAATTACCCAGGCAGCAATCCGATTAATTGTAGCATCAAAGAAGTCTAAGCCAATTACTGTCTTATCCAACAAGTCATTACGTACTAGTTCTTTAGCAATATCTTGCAACTCGTCGTCCATAATCACCACGTGATCTGAATCCCAACGCACTGGACGAGATACATGTAGCATAAGACCTTTCCCAAACAAGGCAAGTGAAGATAATTTATTTGAGATTACTTCAGTTGGATGAAAATGTCCTGCGTCTAGAAGAATCATTTTGTCTCGCGTTAGGCCATACCCCATATAGAATTCATGGGAGCCGACTGTATAAGCTTCCGCACCGATACCAAATAACTTACTTTCGACCGTTTCTTGAGTACAAGCTTCATCCAGTTGTTCAGAGAAGATTTCGTCAAGAGACTCCATCAAGCGTTTACGAGGAGTTAGGCGATCAATCGGATTGTCCTTATATCCATCTGGCACCCAAAAATTGTTGTAACAGACTTGATTCAATTCTCTCCCCATGTATGCAGCAATCTTTCGACTTCGCTTCCCATGTTCAATCCAATAGTCACGCACTTCTTTGTCGGGGTGTGACAAAGTCAGCCCATCCTTCATCATAGGATGCGAGAAGAAGGTAGGGTTAAAATCAAGCCCCACACCCTGCTCCTTAGCCCACGCTACCCATTTTTCAAAGTGCTTTGGTTCAATTTGATTCAAATCCACTTTCTCATCTGTATCCAGATAAATGGCATGCAGATTTAGCTTGTGTCGCCCAGGAATCAAGCTATAGGCCTTTTCCAAGTCTTGGCGAAGCTGATCTGGTGTTTTGGCAGCACCTGGGTAATTCCCCGTTGACATGATGCCCCCCGTCAGTTCACCATCCGGTGTAAGGAAGCCTCGTACGTCATCGCCTTGCCAACAGTGTACAGAAATCTTAATATTTTGAAGCCTTTCGAGGGCGTTATCGGTATTAATACCGATTGCTGCATAGCGTTCTTTAGCAACTTGATAGGCTTGTTTAATTTGTAATTCGTTCATGTTTTTCTCCTTAAATTTGCGGTCTGTAACATTCAAAACTACTAGATGACGCTAGCCAGTGACGAGCTTGCGAGAGATTCTCAAATTCTCCAACACTAATCATTTGTACCAGAATATTTCCAATCGCAGTAGCCTCTCCCGGCCCTGCAATGACTTCTTTCCCAATGAGATTGGCAGTTAACTGATTGAGCAAGCTCACGTTAGAACCTCCACCCACTACATGAAGGTAATCAATCGTCTTGCCACTTAAGTCTTCCAATTGCTTCAACTCCCTAGCATAAATACGCGCTAGGTTAGAATAGACACACATGACTAATTCTCCCACAGTCTTCGGTATAGGCTGCCCACTTTCACGACAGGCGGCTTGAATCTCCCCAACCATGTTTTTAGGGTTGTTAAAACGATCATAGTTCAGGTCGATTTCTTGTAAAAAGGCATGTACGCTTGCTGCTTGCTCTGCCATTTCCTGATAGGAAAATTGGTATCTGTTAGACACGCAATCTCCTGCCTGTGATATTTTTTAAAAGGCGGTAGGTATGATAAACACCCCACTCATTGGTGTAGTTTGCTTGATAGGTCTTAGCATTTACTAGGGGCAAGTCATTCTCTATACCAACAAGTGACCAGGTCCCGTACAATAGAGAACCAAGTCCTTTACTTCAGCTATTTGCTTCTTAGCCTTTTTGGAAGAATCGAACAGAAGACCTGTAGCTATTTTTAGTGGCCTTTAAGCCAAGAGTTCTTCGAAGTCCATGCCACTAGAATTCTTATCGAACTGGCTGTTATAGAGGTCAGCATAGAAGCCGCCTTGAGCCATGAGCTCCTGGTGGTTACCTTGTTCGATAATGCGACCTTCCTGCATGACCAGGATATAGTCGGCATTCTTAATGGTCGACAGACGGTGGGCGATGACGAAGGAGGTCCGCCCCTCCATGAGGGTATCCATGGCTTGTTGAATCAGTTCTTCGGTCCGGGTATCCACCGAAGAAGTGGCCTCATCCAAGATTAGCAGAGGCGCGTCCTTAAGCAAGGCACGGGCAATGGTCATGAGCTGCTTTTGCCCGACCGACAAGGTGACCGTATCATCCAGAACCGTGTCGTAAGCCTTAGGCAGGGTCATAATATAGTGGTGAACGCCAGCCGCCTTAGCAGCCTCGATCACCTGTTGGTCACTAATCCCCGTCTGGTTGAAGATCAGGTTTTCCTTGATGGTCCCTTCAAAGAGCCAGGTATCCTGTAGGACCATGGCAAAGGCATCATGGACTTCTGACCGCTTCATTTGGGCCAGGTCCACGCCATCAATGGCGATGGTCCCCTGGTTGATTTCATAGAACTTCATAAGCAGGTTAACAATGGTGGTCTTACCTGCCCCGGTCGGCCCCACAATGGCAATCTTCTTACCAGGACGGGCTTGGGCCGTAAAGTCATTGATGATAGTTTGATCAGGCCAATAACCGAAGGAGACCCGGTCGAAGGAGACCTGCCCCTTAATGTCGGTCAAGGCCTGTGGCAATTGGTGGTCATCCGCCATTTCTTCTTCATTGAGGAATTCGGAGACCCGACTCATGGCCGCCCCCGCTTGTTGCAAGGAGGTCATGCCTTGGGCCAGTTGGGAAATAGGTTGACCGAAGATCCGCACATAGACCATAAAGGCCACGATGGTCCCCATGGTCACGCCACTGCCCTCCTGCAGGGCCAAGATAGCCCCAACGATAATAACCAGGACGTAGGCGAAGTTGCCAATGAAAATCATAAGCGGCATCATAATGCCCGAGATAAATTGAGACTTCCAGATACTGTCATGGAGTTGGCCATTGAGCTTGGCGAACTGTTCTAGAGACTCAGGCACAGCATTGTAGCTAGTGACCACATTGTGACCCGAATAAGTTTCCTCTACGAAGCCATTGACGGCCGCCAAGTTGACTTGTTGGGCCTTGAAGAAGGCTTGGGCCCGCATGCCGATAAACATAATCAGTATAAAGCCCACGAAGACGGAAACCACCGTCACCAACGATAGGATAACATTGGCAGTGAACATCATAATCAGAACCGCGATAATCATGATGACCGAAGAAATCACATTGGCCAGACTCTGGTTAAGGGATTGACCGACGGTATCCACATCGTTGGTCACCCGTGACAGGGTATCCCCTTGGGAGTGACTATCGAAGTAGGCCAAGGGTAGACGGTTAATCTTAGTGGCGATGGCCCGGCGCAGACGCTGGGACAGACGCTGAATCATGGTGGTGATAATGAAGCCTTGTAGGTAGTTAATGACCGCCCCAAAGGCGTAGAGCCCAGCTAGCAAGAAGCCCACAGCTGAAATGGCCTTGAGGTCCATATTTCCTGACATGCCTTGGCCAATCAGGTTGGTCATTTCTTCCAACTTACGTGGCCCATAGACCGTAATCATACTGAAAATGGTCGCCCCAATCAGAGCCAAGACCAAGGGCAGTTGAAAGCCTTGAATATAAGGTTTGATTCCCTTAAAGAGGGATGGTTTGGATGTCTTATTGGCCATCTTCTAATTCCTCCTTGGATAATTGAGAGTAAGCAATTTCGCGATAGACTGCATTGTCTTTGAGCAATTCCTTGTGAGTCCCCTGGCCGACCACTCGACCTTGGTCTAGGACCAGAATCAAGTCAGCCTCCATAATGGTGGAAATCCGTTGAGCCACAATCAACTTAGTCATGTGGGCCGTCTCCTTGGTCAAGGCCTCACGCAAGATACGGTCGGTCTTATAATCCAGGGCAGAGAAGGAATCGTCGAAGATCAGGATTTCTGGCTTACGCGCCAGAGCCCGGGCAATGGCCAGACGTTGACGTTGACCACCGGAGAAGTTGGTCCCGCCCTGAGCCACATGCTCGGCTAGGCCGCCTTCCTTAGCCTCCACAAAGTCCTTGGCTTGGGCTAATTCAAGGGCCTGCCACATCTTGGCTTCAGTCAGTGGGCTTTCTAGGCTATCCCCCATGTCCAGGTTAGACTGGATGTCGCCTGAGAATAGGACGGCCTTTTGCGGAATATAGCCTACCCGCTTGCGCAGTTCGCTTAAGTCGTAGTCAGCTACATTGACGCCATCGACCAGAATTTGGCCTTCTGATACATCGTAGAAGCGTGGAATCAAGTTAACCAGGGTGGATTTGCCTGAACCGGTTGACCCGATAAAGGCTACGGTTTGACCAGCTTGAGCCTGGAAGGACACGTCCTGGATGACCGGCTCGGCTTCTTGGGCATAGCGGAAGGTGACATTTTGGAAGGCGACTTGGCCCTTAAGGCTTGGGTCTGGCGACTGGCCTTGGGCTGGTGAATGAATGCTTGGTTCTAGTTCTAGGACTTCATTAATCCGGCCCGCTGCCACCAAGCTACGGGGCAGGATGAAGAAGATAATCCCCATCAAGAGGAAGCCGATGACAATCTGCATGGCGTAGGACATGAAGACAATCATTTCGCTGAAGAGGCCAACCTTATCAAATAAGTTAGCGGAGGCAATGAGATAGGCCCCAATCCAATAGATGGCCAGGGTCAAACCAGAGGAAATCCCCGACATGATGGGGTTGAAGATGGCCATGAGGTTGTTAACGAAGAGGTTGAGACGGGTCACTTCATTGTTGGTGGCCTCGAACTTGGCATCTTGGTAGTCCTCGGCATTGTAGGCCCGAATAACCCGAATCCCCATCAGACTCTCGCGGGTGACGGCATTGAGCTTATCGGTTAATTTCTGAATGACCGCTTGCTTAGGAAAGGCCAAGGTCATGAGGACTACCGTCATGAGGATGTTGATTAAGACCGCTACCCCCACTGCCCAAAGCCAGGCCTCGGACTTGCCCACAATCTTGGTCATGGCCCAAATAGCCATAATGGGACCGCGAACGATGACCTGGAGACCCATGGTAATCAGCAGCTGAATCTGGCTGATGTCATTAGTGGTCCGGGTCAAGAGAGAGGGAATACTGAAACGTTTGATTTCAGCATCTGAATAGCTGAGGACTTGGCTATAGATGTCCGACCGTAAACGGGTGGTATAGCTAGCGGCCAGACGGGCAGCTAGGAAGCCCACCATAACTAGGCTGGCAAAACTAGCCAGAGATAGGCCCAACATGAGGGCGCCAGGGCCCATTAACTGATCTAGACCCACGCCTGGCGTTTGTAAGAGTGTGGCCACTTCCTTCATATAGCTTGGAACTTCTAAGTCCAAGTAGACAGCTAGGAAGATGAAGGCCACGGTAAGACCCACCATACCCCATTCACGGGCGCTGAGTCGCTTAATTAATTTAAACATGGTCTACTCCTTTGTATTCAATATGTTCCAGATTTTGCGTCAAGTGGCGAATCACCTGGTGGAAGACGGCTAGATCTTGCTCACTGACTCCTTCCAGTACTTGGTCGTGGATGGTCTTTAAGAAATAACCGACCTGGGCTTGCTTGACTAGACCTTGCTCGGTCAGGGTCACATACTTGCGCCGCTTATCGTGGGGATCAGGCTTAATATCAATCAGCTGATTCTTCTCCATACGCTTGAAGAGTTGGCTAGCCACAGGCTTGGAGATTTTCATTTTGTCTGCTACTTCCATCATGGTAACCGGCCTCTCTTGGTGGTGGAAGAGATAGGTCACTACCCGTCCCTGGGGACCGGCTAACCAATCCATACCGGCTTCCTTGGCCAGGTTCTGGGCTTGATTTTTAAGGCGATGGCTGAAGACCACCGCGTCATGGATACAACCTTCCATTGGAATCCCTCCTTGAATAGTTATCATGATAACTATTTTAGCATAGCCCCAAGCCCTTGGCAAGTTCCAGCCCCCTCGACAAAACTTTAGAAATACTTTAGAATTGCTTGAGAGATATTTGATTTTTAGGTCCTATACTAAGAACTATCAAGGAGCCAAGCTCCACATTAGCAGAAAGGACGTGTTCCCCATGACCCCCATCCTGACTACCCAGTCCCTGACTAAAAACTATGCCTCAGGGTCGGCCCTGACCCAGGTCAGCCTCAGCCTAGAAGAAGGCGACATCTACGGCTTAATCGGCCAAAACGGGGCCGGTAAAACTACACTACTCAAGCTTGTTACCAGACTCATTCACCCTAGCTCCGGTAGCGTCTCCCTCTTCGGCTCTAGCAGCGACCGGGAGTGGAGCCAGGCCCTGGCTCGAGTGGGTGCCGTCATCGAGTCGCCAGCCGCCTTCCCTAATCTGTCGGCCTACGAGAATCTGCGCTACCAAGCCACCCTCCTCTGCCTGCCCCAAGCCGAGCAAGTCATCCAGGAGACCCTGGAATTGATTGACCTCCAGAATGCTGGTCGCAAGCCCTTCAAGGACTTCTCTCTAGGCATGAAACAACGCCTGGCCATCGGTCTGGCTATCTTGGCCAAGCCCGACTTGCTCATTTTGGACGAGCCGGTTAACGGCCTAGACCCAATCGGCATTAGCGACTTGCGCGCCCTCCTCCTCCGCCTCAACCGCGAGTTAGGCATGACCATGATTATTTCCAGCCACATCCTGAGCGAGCTCCAGCAACTGGCCAACCGCTTTGGCTTTATCAAAGACGGACGGCTAATTAAGGAAATCTCCAAGACCGAATTCGATAGCCTGTCCGAAGACTATATTGTCCTCAAGACCCATGCGGTGGAAGCGGCCAGCCGCCTGCTAGAAAGCCAGTTCAGCTATCCCTTCAAGGTGGTGGCCGAGACAGGTGAAATCCATGTCTTCGCGCCTGCCAACCAGTTGTCGGCCGTCAATACCGCCCTGGTTCAAGGTCAAGTGGCCCTGGATGAGATTTATTATGCTAAGCAGAACCTAGAAAACTACTTTACCCAATTGATTCACGAGGAGGATGCTCACCATGTTAGCCATTCTTAAAGCCGATTTCCGTCGCCTGATTCATTCCAAGGGTTTCTGGACCATGGAAATCCTGCTCCTGGCCTTCAACTTCCTCATTGTCCTCCTAGCTCATCCTACCGTCCTCAAGTTTATCTCGGGCCTCCAAGGAGTCACCGGTACTGAGGGCCTGGAGCAGCTGAGATTGGACGGCTTGACCGCCGTCAGCCAGGCCATTGAAAGCGGAGCTGGTATTCAGATCTTTATGCTCTTTTTGACCCTCTACTTGGTGGGGCCTGAACTCAATCACCAACTCTATAAGAATTCTCTGTCCGCTGGTGTTTCCCGTTTCAGCTACTACTTCAATAAATGGCTGATGATTTTCCTCTTAACCGGCTTCAACCTCTTCCTCTACACCAGCACCCGCTATCTATATGCCAGTCTCTTCCTGGATATGTCGGGCTTAAGTCCCGAAGTGCTTGGGCAAGGAGTCCAAGTCCTCCTGCTCCAATGGCTCTTCATCCAATTCTGGGTGGCTGTCATCCTGACCCTCCTCCACTTGACCCACTCCATCCCCATCAGTCTGGTCTTTTTCTTCCTATTCGGACCTTCCGCCAATTATCTGGCCATGCTCTTGCCAAAGATTACCTGGCTGCGCTACGTCGATGTGCAAGCCAACTTCGCCCTCCTATCAGACCCCAACCTAGCCCTGGCCGTGGGCATGTCATTAGTCCTAAGTGCTAGCTTCGGCTGCCTAGGCTACCAGATTTTCAAAAGACGTGACTTATAAAGCCACAAAAATAAGCCAGCCCGTCAGTATGCAAACTGATGGGCTGGCTTTTTGCTATCTCAATGGTAGGCTGACGCAGACGGAGAAATCCAAGTCCTGACTGCTTAGGGTCAGCTGGCCACCTAGTAATTGGATTACTTGCTGACTAATATAGAGCCCCAGGCCAGAAGAAGACTCGACTTCTGACAGGTTCTCTGAATAGAAGCGCTTGGTCAAGTAGCGGACTTGTTGGATGGGCTGGGCCATTTGGTTATCAAGACGAATTTGCAGCTGGTCGGCTTGGAGGCTCAGGCTAATTCGCCCCTGGCTCTTGCCATGTTTAAGCAAGTTGCCTAGCAAGTTCTGCAAGACCCTCACCAGGAGTTCTGGGTCGGTCTCTAGCCAGATAGGCCCTGGTGCCAGGTCCAAATCGACCCTAAGTCCTGCTCTTTGGAAGGACTCATAGTAGGTCAAGGCCGTCTCCAACAAGAGCTGATGGACATCCACGCGCGAAAAGCTTGGCTTGACCTCATGCTCCAAGACCCGGCGATAGTCCAAGAGGGCCTCAAGCCGGCCCGAGACCTGCTTGAGTTGCTGGTGGACCTTTTCCAAGGCCTGGACATCGGGTAGCTCTTGGGCTTTGACCTGCTTAAGGGCTTGCTGGGTGTAACCCGACGCAATGGTGAGCGGGGTCCGGATATCGTGAGCAATATTGCTGATGGCCTGGTCCAAATCCCGCCGCTCCTGTTGGCTGGTGATTCGTTCGGCTTCCTGGTCCTTGAAGACTTCTTGGATAGCCTGGCTCAAGTCCACCAAAGTTGGACTCTGCTGACTGAGACGCAGGCGCCCTTGGGATTTGGTCTGGCGCTTGGTCTCAATCTGCCGGGTCAGCTGGCGGACGGTGTAGCTTTGATGAAATAAATAGAGGATGGTCCCCAGGAGACAGAGGCCTAGGCCCAAGGTAATTCCCAACATTAGGTCGCCTCCCCTCCTGGCCGGACGCCTTGAGCTAGGCGAACCCCCAGGCCCCAGACCGTCTCAATATAATCCTGACTATCATCCAGCTGGCTGATTTTCTTGCGCAGGTTGGACAGGTGGGTGTTAAGGGTATTGTCGCCCGGAATGAAGGCATCCTGCCAGACCAATTCATAGAGCAGCTCCTTGGTGAAAATCCGCTGGGGCTCGCCTAGTAAGGTGGTTAGAATGCCAAATTCCTTTTTAGACAGGCGGACCGCTTGGCCCTCCCGACTAATCTCAAAGCTATCGGCCTGGAGTTGCAGCTGGCCTAGACGGGTGGTCACCTGGCTTGGCTGACTGCTAGCGCCCGCCTCATGGCCGGCTGTCCGCAACTGGACGGCCACCCGGGCATAGAGCTCCTCGAAGTCGAAGGGCTTGACCATGTAGTCATTGGCTCCGGCTAGCAGCATCTGACTGATCAGCTTCTTGTCCCCCAAGGCCGTCAGCATAATGACCGGCACCTGGCTAAAGGCCCGGATGGCCTCCAGGACAGCCTGGCCATTCATGCCCGGCAACATATAGTCCAACAGGACCAAATCCACCGGATGAGACTGGCAGTAAAGCAAGCCCTCTGTCCCGGCAAAGGCTGAGACTAATTCATGATCCTGGCCCAGGGACTGCTTAATCAGGGCATGGATATCCTGGTTGTCTTCGATAATGAGTATTCGTGCCATAGCGGCCTCCTTTTATGGGATGGTTGACAAAGATTAGTCTTGGCTTGGAGCCGGACTTTCAGCTTGTGGGTCTGCTTGGCCTTGGGCTTCAGGTCTAGGAGCTGTCGGCACCTCAGCTACAGCAGCTTCTGATTCAGCCACTTCTGTTCCAGGCGCTTCTTCAGCCACCTCTGTTACAAACTCTTCTTCAGCCGCCTCTAGTTCTTGAACTTGGTCGCCTTCTGCTGGTACTCCTTCTAGGGCTGGTGCTGGCGCTTGTTTTGGCTTCTTAAGCAAGAAAAGTTGGCCGGCGAAGATTAAGGCAATGACCACCATTAAGCGGGCCAATTCAACATCCCGCATACCCAGCGCCCGTTTGGATAGAAGCCAACCTGCTACGAGCGGCAGATAGATTTTCCAAGTAGAAAAGCCAGCCTTGAATTGAGGCTTGGATTTGAAGCTAAGCAGGATGATACCTAGATAATAGACGCAGAGGCCACCATAGGTTAAATCTACCATATGACTGATGCGCATATGAGGAGCCATAAAGCCGCGTAGGGCTACGATCACATAACTCAAGCCAATCATGAGCACATAATGACTGTAAATAAAGCCAGTGGCAGACTGATCCGCACCTTGAGGCACCCGATCGATTTGACTCTTATAGTGGAGAATGAGGCAGACCGTGATTATTAAGCCTATAAGGGTATCGCTCTCCCCTGAAAGGAAGGTTCCCATACTAATCACAATCAGGCCACCTAAGTACATCATGAACATGAGGGAGACCCGATTCTTAAGACGGTCAAAATCCAGGGCTGGGACTTGGCGGTCACGCAAAAAGTAAAGTGGTGCCAACCAACCAGCCAAGACGGCGACTACCAAGATGGCGACACCCCATTCATAAGGTAGCGTAGTTGCAACTAGGAGCAGAATACCCTGAACCAAGAAAATCAGTCCATAGCTAGCGACCAAGTACTTGATTTGGTCTGTCTTGTCTCGTAGCCATTGGTAGCCATAACGTAGAGCCAAGCTCAGACAGAGAAAACCCAAGCTTGCTGACAAGAGCACCCAGCTGTCTTTCCACGAAACGGTATTGCCTTTGGAGAGGAAGAGAAATACGGTTAAATCAAAAAAGTGGCAGACATAGTCTAGCGGGCCTTCCTTCAAGAAACGATTGTTATAAGTCACTTGGCTGAACCAAATATAGAGGACCGCCGCCATGGTTAAGGCAAAACGCCAGACCGTATTCTGGTCAAGTGGCCACCTAATCAGGTCTAAAATCATATAGAGCAGACCGAATAAGGCATTAACAAAAACAAAATCATAGAAAATTTCTAGGACAGAGTAGGTTTTACTTTCTCTCATAATCGTCACCTCGTATTGATTAATGGCATTTAAGCACTTGAGTTGAAGTAAGCAATAGCGTTCTTGATTCGATGGATTAATGGGGCTTGAGATATTTGAGTCGAAGTAAGCAGGGATTCCATTCATCCCAGAGATCCGGGAAGATTTCTATGGTCTCATAGCCACAAGCCTGGTAGAAGGCATTGGTGGCATCATAGGCCTCATAGTGTCCCGGGGCCACGGTCTTGACCTGCAGATAATGATAGCCCTGGCTGATCGCATAGTCTTCAGCCGCAGCCATGAGCTGTCGCCCCAGGCCCTGGCCTTGATGGGCTTTGAGGACGCCCATGCAGTGGATTTCCAGACAGACAGGCGAAGTTTCTTGAAGGGTGATAAAGCCCCAGCCCTCCCCTGCTTGAAAGCAGACCCGGTCGGTGGCCTGGTCAATGTATTCCTGGGTGGAGTCTGGCAGACCAAACCACTCAGGTAGGTCGGCTAAGACCTTAGCCACTAGTTGTGAGCGGTCTTGACCTGCTTCTACTAATTGAATCATGTCTTGTCCTCCTTTGACTTTTTCTTAGGCTTGGGGGCCGGTAATTCAGGCCACATGGCTTCAAACAAAGCCAGGACATAGCCTGATTGCTCTAGGTCCTCCACCTCAATCATGGGCTTGGCACCCGGATAAGGAATAGCCTTGGCTTCTTTGGCTAGATAGGATAGGGCGGCAGGCACCGGCTTGACTAGCAGGCGGTTATCGTAGAGACCGCCCACTAATTTTCCTTGATAGTAGAGCAGGTACTCGCCCATCATGGCTCGACTGGTGACCCGCTGGTCATGCTGGCAAAGGTCTAGGATAAAGGCTAGATAATCTGGACTGGTGGCCATCCTAGTCCCCTCCCTTCAAATAGTTCTTAAGGTAGGTCAGATTGCCATAGGCTTCTAGCTCCAGGGGCTCAGTCGTCAAGACCAGGCCTCGTCCGGCCGGGTCGCTTGGTACTTGGAAGGCCAGACCTAGACGGCCAGCTTCCTGCCCCGGTGCCCAGGCAATGTAGAGAGTCTTGAGGTAGCCGTAAGTGGCATCCTCGGACTGGAGGACGGTCTGGGCATAAGCATACCAGTCGCCGACCTTATAGAGTTGGTTGAGGATTTGGTCCAGATAGTCCTGGCTAACCTGCCGGCTGTCTGGCACCAAATGGGGCAAGAGCCGTAGTTCTACGCTATCTTCGGCGATAGTGGGTAGGTCTATCTTGACTGCCCCCAAACTTCTGAGTCCTTCTAACACCTTATCCCTCCTCTGTCTGATCCTTGGCTTGGTCCAAGGCCTGGAATTTGGCCTTCATGGTTGGATTCTTGCGGGTCAGCTTCTTAACGCTGACATCGTCCAGCTTGTTGTTGGCCAGGCGCAGCTGGTTCTCGCTGGTTAGCAGGGCCGTCTTGACGGCCTCCATGCGCTTGATGGCTTTGTCGATTTCCTCGATAGCTTTGGCGAAGTTGTTGCTGGCTGAATTGTAGTTTTTGGCGAAGGCTAGTTTGAAGGCGTTGAGGTCTTCTTCAAAATGGGTAATGTCAATATTCTGCTCCCGCATCTGGGCCAGTTCCTGCTTATAATGGAGGGCATTCATGGCCGCATTGCGCAGGAGGGTAATCATAGGCAGGAAGAATTGGGGGCGAATGACATACATCTTGTCGTAGACATAGGACACATCGACAATGCCGCTATTATAGAGCTCGTTGTCGGCTTCCAGCAGGCTAACCAAAATGGCATATTCGCAGCCCTTCTCCCGCCGATCCTTGTCTAACTCCTTGAAGAATTGTTCGTTCTTCTTCTTGCTGGCGGTCTCGTCGCCTTCGTTCTTCATCTCAAACATAATGGAGAGGATTTCGACACCTTGGTCGTCATACTCGCGGTAGATATAGTCTCCCTTAGAACCCGTCCGGGCATCGTTGTCCTTGCCGAACTGGGCCTTGGGAAACATGCCCATGCGGTTGCGGTTGAACTCGTACTCGCAGTGCTGCTCCAGGCTCTCACCAATCATCTTGGTGGACTGCTTGGCCTTGAAGTCCTTGTAAAACTCAATGGTTTCGTCCTTCTTGCGCAGCTCCAATTCGTACTTCTCTTGATCAGCCTTGCGGGACAACTGGGCTTCCTTCTCCTGTAAGGCCAGCTGGTTGGCGACCGCATCGCGTTCTTTCTCCAACTGGGTCTTGGCCGTTTGCAGGGCTTGTTGGTGCTCCAACTGGGCCTGCTTGAGTTGGAATTCCAGGGCTTGAATGGCCTGGTCCTTGGCCGTCAACTGGCCCTGGAGGGCGGTCTCGGTTTCCTTTTGAATCAGGGCCTTCTCCGTTTCAAATTGTTGGATTTGATGTTGCAGCTGGCTCAGTTCCTGGTCCTTCTGGGCCCGCAAAGCCTGTTCCTGATTCTGATAGCGTTGCTCGGCTAAGTCTAGGGCCTGATGGAGGCGAGCCTGCACTTCGGCGTCGAATTCGGCCGTCCGCACCTGGGCTAGCAACTCGCTATATTGGGTTTCATTAATGGTAAAGTGGGTCCCGCAATGGGGACATTGGATTTCTTTCATATAATACGGGGACTCCTTTCATAACTTTGTCTTCTCTATTATAACAAAAAAAGCCCCCGGCTTGTAGTGGGAGCTAGGCTTTGACAAGAGGTGATTGCTTATTATTCGTGAATTGTAAGCGCCAAACTTGGAAAGGGCTTGGGGCTTAATTTTTGGGCCAACCTCTGGCCTTGCGTAACCAATCTTCAGCTAGGAAGCGGGACCGGCTTCAGCCAGCCTGCGGCTGTCTTCCGCCTTGCTGGTCTATGGTGGCCTAAGTCGCTCCGCTCCAAGGCCACTCATAGGCCCAGCATCCTAAGCGCTCCTAGCTAAAGATTGGGCGCTAGGCCGCCGGTTGACAATCAAGTTAGGACATAAAAAATGGCGGTATCACTACCGCCATTGGCAACTTGCCATCTAAGTTTTAATTATTTTTAGCTTCTTCCACATAGCTATTGAAGAGATAAGCATAGTGGTCATATTGATCCGGGTAGCCCTTGCGCAAGTTACGCAGGAAAGCCCGTTTGACCGGCGTCGTATAACGGAAATGGATGTAGAAGAGCGCTAAAAGCATTGCACCAGCCAAGCCAGCAAGTGATGAGAGGACAGACCCAAATTCGATACCCGGCTTGCTAAAGTATAAAACCCCTGCCGCTGCAAACAGGACAGCCATTATAATAATGACCCACTTAAAGTTCTTGTCTAGGCGCGCCTGCACCTCTGCTAATTCTAGAATCACACCTTGTAACTCGCCATCTGTATAGACTCCCTCATGTAAGTTACGCGCCGCGTCACGAGAGAGCACTGTCCGTGTTGCCATAGTTGAATCCACTCCTTTAGTTTTGGATAGTCTCAATATAGCATTTTTAGGCCTTAAATACAAGATTTGTAGGCTTTCAAGCCCTCTCTCTGGCTTGCTCTAAGGCCCCTATGTTATACTAAAAGGCAAAGGAGGAGGATGAAGATGTCCACAAGTTCTTACACCAGTCAAAGCCTAGCGCCGCTACTACCTGAGCCAGTCAGACAACATTTTCTCAGTCTACCCCCTAGTCACCAAGCCGAATGGCTTAAGTACCTCAACGAAGCTAAGCAGGAAGCCACTAAGGAGCGCCGCCTAGCCAAGATGATTGACCAATTAACCCCATAAAATCAAAAATACAGGCATCTCTGTCATGATGCCTGTATTTTTTCGTCTACCCTTCTAAGGCCCCTAACAATTTCTGCCGCATCTGGGACAGCTCCGGCTCCTGCAGTCGCACTGAATCATCCGTCATTTCTTCAAAAGGCACCCACCAGACGGGCCCCCGTCCCTGATGACCGTAGGTCCCCATATCGCCGGCGCGACGTGGGAATAGATGCCAGTGCAGGTGCGCGTCGCCATTGCCTAGCAATTCGACATTCATCTTCTCTGCCCCAAAGGCCTTAGCTACTGCTTCTTGGACCTGACTCATTTCAGCCAGGAAGGCTAACCTAGTCTCAGGGTCTAAGTCATGCAACTCCCGCACATGCTGCTTGGCTAGGAAGAGCGTGTAGCCCTTAAAGTATTGGTGGTCACCCAAGACCACATAGCCAGTGGACAGTTCCTTGACTAGGTAAGGATTACTGCCTTCCCTAATCATCTCGATGCGTTGACAAATTAAACACATAGTCTGAGCTCCTTTACTGCACTATTGCTGACCCGATTATAGCATAAGTCACTCTCCCATTCAAAAAAGCGCCCTAGGGCGCTTTTTCATGTTTGATCTAATCCTCCAACACTTCCAGCTCAAAGCGCATGCCGCCTTCAATGGCATAGAAGTCATGGGCAATATGATAATTTTCTAGTAGGTTATGGACCATATAGAGACCCAAGCCGGTCCCCTTATTGCCCTGCTGGTCGCTGTCCTGATGACTAAAAATGTCATAGGCTGACTGAAGGGCTTGGTCAGACATAGGCTGACAAGGATTCTCAATTCTTAGCTTCTGCCCCTCACGGTAGATGCGGATGGTGCCGCCAGGTGTGGAGTAACGGACCGCATTGCTGATCAGGTTGGAGAAGACCTTGCGGAAGGCTGACTCACTCATAGCCAGGGTGGCCTGGTCCAGTTGACAGTCAATCTTTAAGTCTTGAGCCTGGGCCAGGACTTCATAGTCAGCCAGTACCTGAGGTACAATGGCCGCCACATCCAGTGGTCCTGTCTCGGCCTGCCATTCTTGCAGTTTGGAGAGTTCCAGAATTTCCTTAACTAGGCCAGATAACTGGTCGACCTTAAGCATGGCCTCATCCAAATAAGTGTCCCGGTCGGCATACTTGCCTACCTTCCAACGCATATTTTCTAGCATAATACGCAGACCCGCCAAGGGCGTCTTGAGTTCATGGGAAGCACTGCGCAGGAAGTCGACCTTGAGCTTCTCTAACTCCACCATGCGCTGGTTCTTCTCCTCCAGTTCATCAATAACGGCTAGGAGATGGCCGTAGAGCTCGTTGATTTGTCGCTCCATCATGCCCAGCTCATCCTGACGAATATTAGCAAAGAAGGCCGTCCGATCCAACTGCTTCATGCGCCCGGTCATGGCCGCCATGCGGCTGAGAGGCCGAGACAGGCTGCGAGCGTAGACATAGGCTACCATCACTGCCAAAGCCACCGATCCCCCTAGGGACATAGGCAGTAAGGTCAGGGTCACCCGCGTGGCCTGGCGGACCACTTCGGTAGTGGCAACAAACTGAACTAGCAGGCGTTTCTTATCCCGCGTCACCACTTCCCGCTCTTCGATAATGACCGAGTTCTGGTCACTGTCCTGATTATAGTTGAGGTTACGTCCGAGTGTTTTGGTATAGCTAGAGCCTTGGGGCTGCATAAAGGCCGTAATCCCCTCGTTCTTAGCATAGACTTCCAGGGCTGTCTCCACTTCAGCTTCATCGACTTCGGCCAGGTTTTGGACCATGGCATCGGCCTTGTGGCTCAAGTCGGTCTGGCGATCATTGAGATAGAAATGGGGAAAGACCAAATAGATGGAGAGATGGGCCACTGCCACCAAGGCTAGCAAGATGGAGATGGTCCAGATAAAAATTTTCGGAAATAAACTTAGTCGTTTCATTTTAGCTCCAATTTATAGCCCACATTTTTGACCGTGACAATACAATCCAATCCTAAGTTTTTGCGCAATTGCTTGATATAGACGTCCACTACCCGGTCAAAGGGTGGATCATCCTGATTGGCCCAGACATGGTCGAGAATTTGCGCCCGACTGAGGACTTGGCCTTGGTGGTCCAGCAAGAGCTTGAGAACTGCCAATTCCTTAGGCTTGGTATCCGCCACTTCCCCCTTATAAGTCGCTTCATAGCTGGAGAAGTTGACCTTACTGTCCTTGTATTCCCAGATGTCAAACTCGCCGTAATGGCGCTTAAGCAAGGCTTCAATGCGCTTAGCCAGCAGGGCCAGGGAGAATGGCTTTTGAATATAGCCATCCACCAGCAAGTCGAAGGTCTTAATTTGGGCTTCTTCATCGGCTACCGCCGTCAACATGAGGACCGGCACCGTGCTGGATTTACGGATTTCTGCTAACACTTCAAAGCCATTTTTCTTAGGCATCATAATATCTAAGAGGACCAGATCCACGGATACCTCCCCAAAGAGGTCCAGGGCTTCTTGGCCATCAGCCGCCTCCCAAACAAAGTAGCCTTGACTGCGGAGAAATTCGCTGACTCCTTCGCGGATGGCTGCTTCGTCTTCTACAATCATCAGATTCATGGGCGCACTTCCTTTCACATTAAAATCTTAAGTCAATTATACCACAGAAAGTAGGATTAGCCTGCGCAAACCCTACTTTCCATGGTAAAAAATATTATGGACTTCCTAGCCTACACTTGAACCAAATTCTGAACATTATCTACAAATGGAAGTCCCTTAGGTGGAGAATACAGGGGTATCTAGAACCCCTCATAGGCCGGTCAAGGTGTCATTGCTTGGACTGAGTGACGAGAGTATGTAAGTTACAATGACGGCGACTTGGCCGGTCTATGAGGAGTCCTCGATGACGAGAACTCACCCCTTGTTTGGCCTATGACCTATTGATGGTCGGCCAATAGCGATTTAGGTTGCTTACGCATGAGGGTAATGGAAGCTAATAGTACTGCTACCAGGATGACCACCAAGCCTAAGGCCACGACCCAAACCATATCCATGGCTTGTACTTGGACGGATAATTCGGTCAAGGTCTTGTTGAAGCTATCAATCGCTGCCCCGCCCCCAAGCGTGGTATTCTTAGCTTCAGCTGCCAATTGTTGGCCAATGCTTTGGTTGACACTGCCCAGAATGGTATTCCCTACCCATTGGCTGACAGGTCCACCTAGGAGGAAGGCCCCCACAAAGCTTGCCAGGCTGACCATGAGCACTTCGACTAGGAATTGAGCCAAGATTTGTGGCTTGGTCATACCTAAGGAGAGACGAATCCCCATTTCCTTACGACGACCGTTCATCCAGAGGAAGAGAATCAACATGAGGACGACACCTGAGAAGATCAGGCTACCCAAGAGTAGCTTGTCGGTCATGCCATAGACTAAACCAATTGATTTTTGCAAGGATGGGAAGTTTTGGCTGCTCTTAACCAGGCTGTAAGCCCGCCAGTTAATGGACAGCTTCTTAGCTTCAGACATAATCTTGTCTAAGTCATGGTTACCGTCGACGAAGAAGCTAGCATCTTGATAGATAGCCGTTTCGTCGGTATAACCATAGAGCTTTTGCGTGGTCCCTAAGTCGGTTAGCAGGTTGTTTTGGTAGAGTTCTTGGATGGCCGTTACCCCACCCTTGTTCTTCCCGCTGAAGGTCCCTACAATCGTAACTTCAGTCGTTTCATTGGCTTGCTTTTCATTATCGGCATCATAGATGTTGGACTTGAGCTTGAGCGTGTCCCCTACCTTGAGGCCGTTCTTCTTAGCAAATTCTTCGTGGACCAAGGCCACGTTCTTGTCTTCAGGCTTAATGTGACGGCCTTCAACTAGCTTGAAGGTTTCGGCACTAAAGCGATCATCCAAGGAAGAGTCATTGGTCCCTGTCAACATAGCTGCCTTACCGAAGCGACGTTGACGGTCGGCATCAATTCGTGGCAGGCCATCCTGGGAAACCAATTCCTTGTCGACTAAGTCGGCCACAATTCCCATACGTTTGACCACTTGGCTAATACCATCTAGGCCTTGAATGGCCGCGATGTCCTTACCACGCAAGTTCCCACTCCCGCGGTTGGTCCGTGACCGTTGAATACAACGTATTCAGGTTGTTCGGCGATCGCTTTATCCATCGAGAAGGAAGAGCTGATGCCCTTGAAGGTTTCTTTGGAGGCTACGTCGGTAGCCCGCTTAACGGCCAAACTACTTAAGGAAACAGTCGACATGACCAGGAGAATGAGGAAGATAATCAGAGTCTTAAATTTTTTACGCCAGACATAGGCCCAAGCATTATTCAATAAACGCATTGTGCTTCCCCCTCTCTACTTGACTTTATGTCCGTTAGCAGCTTTCAGCTTACCATGACTAAGTTCTAGCACCGTATCGGCTGCCTCTGCCACTTGTGGGCTGTGGGTCACGACGATGACACATTTGCCTCGTTCATGGGCAGCTTGACGTAGAATGTCGATAATTTCTTGGGCGGTCCCTTCGTCCAAGTTACCGGTTGGCTCATCAGCTAAGATGATTGGTGCCTCGCTAGCCAAGGCCCGGGCGATGGCCACCCGTTGTTGTTGACCCCCAGATAACTTGAGGACGTTACGATGAATTAAGTCTTGGCCCAAGCCTAATTGTAAGAGCAAGTCTTCGCTAGCTTCCGCATTGGCTAGGCGCACATTTTCTAGTGGCGTCAAATAGTCAATCAGGTTGTAGTTTTGGAAGACCAAGCAAATATTGTGGCGGCGGTGGGCGCTATAGGACTCTTGGGCAATGTCCTTGCCTTGGAAGAGGACTTTACCTTTGGTTGGGCTATCTAAGCCTGCCAAGAGGGATAAGAAGGTCGACTTACCAGCCCCGGATTTACCCACAACGGCATAGAAGGTGCCAGCATCAAATTTAGCGTCTAATTCCTTGAGGACACTCTCTTGTGCCCCTTCATAACGATAGTAAATGTTGTCTAATTTCAATAATGTCATCATGATCACTTCCTTAACTGAGTTGTCCTAGGATTTCCTTAGGTTTTTTGGTTAGAATTAAGCCGGCACAAGCCATGACCGCCACTACTATAATAATGAGGACCACGCCATAACTTGTTGCGACTAGGCCGGCTTGCCAAGTTGGCGCAGCGGCCGCGAAGAGTTTGCGGACCTGGTCTGGCAGGTCATTGGAGACTAAGAGGCTGGAGAAGAAACTGTTAGCCAGTGGATAAGCTACTGCGGCTGCGATGGCCCAGGCCCCAATGGATAGGCCCCAGAGCTCTAGCAGGATTTGGCCAATGATTTGGCCCTTGGAAATCCCAATCGAGAGCAGAATGCCGAATTCATGCACTCGTTCCCGCAAGCAGAAGAGCAAGACTAGGAAGAGGGTAATCACGCTGACCAATAAGACCGCGCCGGTCATGATGGTCATGAGGGACTTGAAGCTAGCGATAGGCGCTGCCACCTGTTCAAAGGCTTGACTGTTGGCTGTCAATTGGGTTTGGTCCCAATCCAGCGACAAGGCCTTAACACGGCTAATAACTTGGTCTAGTTCCTTGGGATTTTTCACCCGATACTGAGCCAGACGCACTTGATAGTCGTCTGCTTGCCGCCCGTAGAGGGCCTGACTGCTGGCGTAATCGGTGTAGAGCCGGTTTTCGGTCAAATCGGAGCTGAGCCCGGTGAAGGTCTCACTACGTTTACCGCTATAGATCCCGACAATCTCAAATTCCTTGGCTTCCCCGTCCTTGGCTTCCCCTGTTTCAGTGAGCTGGGTGCCCTTGAGACTAATCTTGTCGCCTAGCTGGAGCTTGTTGGCTTCGGCAAAGGCCTCGTGGACCATGACCTTGTCTTTGTCATCTGGCGTCAAGTGGCGCCCTTGGCTGAGGGTCAAGGCCCCACTAGCAAAATCTAAATCGGTCTGACTGTCTTGGCGACCTTGAATGGATAAGAGCTGATTAAAGATATCGTCGCCTTGGTCACGCTGCACGGCTTGTTGGGCCTGAATAACTTGGCCGGACTCAAACTTGGCCAACCCTTCTGATTGATACTGAACGTCTGCAATTCCTTCTACTTGAGCCACTTGACTGATGTCCGACTCTTTCATACCTGCCTGCAAGCCCTGACCTTGGAGCTGGAATCCCGCATTGGAGAGGGACAGGAGTTTATCTTGAACTTGTTGGGTACTAATCTGAATCGCGAAAACAGCTAAGACAGCGGTCGTGATCAGAGATAAGATGAGGAAAAGCAGCCCTACTCTGACTCGCTTACGGCTGACATAGGCCCAAGCACGCTGATACCATTTCATACGAGTCACTTCCTTTCTGCTGATTAAGAACTAACTATAGTATGCAACCCCTGTGTGAAGTTGATATGAAATTGTGAAATAAATTTTTGTCATCTTCAATAAATGAAAAAACCTTCCCCTCTCCTGGCTTGAGAACAGGATAAGGGCTGGGGTTATGGGGAGATGTGCCGATGACAAAATAAGTATTTTATATTTTTCTAACACTTAGCCAGCCAATCTAAAAACCACCCCACCATCAGTTCGGCCGCTGATGGTGGGGTGGTTTTTAATAGAGGGGTTAGACTTAGTTGCTTGAAGTCGTTTCGTCTTTCTGATTGCTTGCTGCATCAGCTTTTGAACTGGATGAAGACTGGGATGAGCTTTGGTCTGAAGATGAGGAGGCCTCACTTGCCTTGTCCTCTTCAAAGTTAGTCACTGGCAGGCTCTTATCCTTATCGGCGTCTTCTAAGACTTCGGAGGTGAAGGACTTGTTGCTTTCCAAGATGCTTGGACCGCCATCTTCCCCGGCTTGGGTAATGGCCTTATACTTGTCGCCTACGCGGGTGTCAACCTTACCATTGAACTGGGCGTGAGCTAGCTCGATAGCTTGTTTAGCTAAGATAGCTGGCGCGAAAAGCGGTTCTGCCGGGTCATCCCCACCGAAGACGGCATTGGTCTTGGATAGGCGAGCAATGATATCCGACACTTGCTCCCGCAAGTCATAAGACAATGGCTTGTCTTGGACGTGTTGGGTCAAGAAGTAGAGATGCTTCATGGCTTCAACCCCAGGACGGTCGTTGGCGTCCTTGAGGGCGGCCACATAGGCAGCTAAGCGGCTTAAGCCCACCGCGTCTTGTGCTTCGATGGCCTTGTTGGCTTGTTCCCGCAATTGATCAGCGGTCACCCCATAGTTGGTCAAGTTAAGCTCGCTAATGGCCTTAAGGATGCTCTCATGTTGGGCATTCAATTTGGCCAGACGTTCGGACAGTTTGTCACTATTGTCTTCAATTTGGAAGATGTAGCGGGCCGCAAAGCGATCTAAGAGTTGTAGGAAGCCTTGGGTCGAATTGCCCTTGTCCTTGAGGCTTTCTTCAATGTCTTGCAAGCCAGCTTCAATCCGGGCTAGGGCTACTTCTTGGCCAGCCAAACGTTGGCTAGCTACTTGGCGCAGGGTGGCGATGTAGGCTTTGACTGTCGCTTCATCCAAATCCCCAGGCACATGGACACTTGGCAGGCTCGCCAATTTGTTGGCTACATAGGCCTTGGCCCCGTCCACATTGCGAATGCGGATATTGTGGCTGTGGTCGCCATGTGGCACCTCGAAGTAACCATCGCGAATACGGATAATACGCTGAGAAATCCCCATGCGTTTCGCAAGGCCTGCTAATTCGCGGGCAAAGCGTAACTCAGGGTCAATGCTTGGATCCTGACTAGGGACTTCCAAGGTCCAGAGTGGCACTACCCAAGGATGGATGTGAGACTTGTCTTGACCTTGTTCCATATTTTGGAAGGCAAAGACTTGACCCCGGTAGTTGCCTGCATCATCATAGACGGCCTGCAACTTGATAGTGTCCCGCTCTACCCCATAGGCATAGCTGATGTAATCCAGATGCCCTTGAATCTCAGGAGAATCTAAGGTCAAGAGGGAAGTCGGCCCTTGTGGCGTGCTTGGTTGTTCTGGCTGGCTCGGAGCCGGACTTGGACTAGCGGGCTGATCCACCGGCAGACTTGGCGTCGCTGGTTGACTTGGTCGGGTCAATTGATCAGCTGGATGACTTGGCGCTACAGGTTGGCTTGGGCTGGCTGGCCGGCTAGCGACTGGACCATTTGGTCTTGGGCTGACTGGCTCATCATCGAAGGACAGATTACCCAGGCCTTGACCACAATCCAGCACATCGTGGAAATGGTCGCCGTGAGGAATCCGCACTAGGCGGCAGCCCCCTGGTGTGTGGGCATTAGGCACAGTTGGCGCATTGGCCAAGTCCCGTTTGGAGATAAAGTGGAAATGGTCGCCGTGACGGACTACATAACCATCCGCATTCTCTTCGACAATATCGGCTGGGTTAAACACATAATTATCGCCCCCACCCCTTCTTGAGCTGCTAGCCCCTGCTTGGTCCTGGTCTTCATAGATGGCGTCCACTGGTGGCTTACCATAGACAAAGTGATAGTGGTTGCCGTGTTTCTTAAGGTAACCGTTGGAAAAGACCTTACCCACGATGACCTTTTGTTTACCCATTTTTTCCTTGAATTCTAGCTCCAGCTTATCCAAAGCCAAGGATTCTTTTTCGGATTGGGCTGCGGCCAAATCGCTAGATAATTGCCCCTTGTCGCTTTCTGCTTGGGACATGGCCGTTTGGGCCTCTTGCAAACGGGCTTGAGATTGACTGAGATCTTGGTTAAGGCCCCACAAACCGGCCCCGGCGCTTAAAAGAATGGCGCCATTAATCCCCCATAATAAGATGCGTTTTTTAGTCATGAATGATGACTCCTTTATATATAATGGTAATTCTTACGTTTAGCATCTTACACCCAATCGTAATGATTGTCAATAGTATAATGAAAAAATATTGCACTACTTGCTAAATAGTGTGCTAGCATCAAAAAAGCCCCCTGCTATGAGGGAGCTGGGTTATTAGATTTAGGAAATTCCGACCATATCTAAGTAGAGTTGGTGGGCATAGCTGTCGGTCATGCCTGAGATGAAGTCTGTGGCCAAGAGCAGGCGCAGGTAGAGCTTCTCCAGTTCCGACTTACCTTGAGCAAAATAATGGTAGGACCGCTTCTGGCTCTCGGAAATAATGCCAATCTTCTTAAGGTCCACATAGTCTAGTCGGCGCGCTGTATCGTAGGCTACGAGTGGTGGCACGAAGCTATCCAACAGATAGGTCAGAGTCGAATAGCCCGCTATTTCCAGGCGCAGAATCGACTTGTGGTCATAAATCCGGCCTTCAGAAATAGACCGCAACTGGGCATAGAGTGGCGCCACATCCGAGTCTTTGAAGAGGTCAAAGTCGTAGGTCCCGGCCATCAAGTCAGCGTAATGGGTCACGAAGGACTGGGTGGCACCGGCAATTAAGACATTGCGCAGGTGCTCGAAGAAACGGTTGATGCTGAAGATTTCTTCATCAATAGTTTCCAGAATGTGAACCACCTGACGCGAAGCCTGGCTGTCCTGGGCTGACTGCTTAAGGCTAGCTAGCAAGTCCGCCTTGACCATAGCGAAAGTCAGCACCCCCTTGCCCAGGGCGTCTTCCATATCGGCCACCAGATAGGCAATGTCATCGGCTGCCTCTAGGATAAAGGTCAGCGGATGGCGTTGGCTGCCCGCCCCCGTTTGGCTAGTAATGGCTTGGAAGAGGTCGACCTCCGCATGGAAGTAGCCCACCTTCTTATGGGTGATGGCGCCGGTCTTAGGCTGGTGGGAAGCCCGTGTGTACTTGAGAATGGTATTGAGGGTGGCCACGGTTAAATCCAGGCCAACAAAGCTGCCCTTGAAGTCGTGGAGCTTGGCCGCAATCCGCAGGGCCTGGGCATTGCCCTCAAAATGATAGAGGTCATGAACATAGTCACTGGCCAGAAAGTCCTGGGCCAGTTGGGGATCCAACTGCTCACTCAGAATGGCTGGCAGGCGCTTCTTGAACCACTGGCGGATAATATCCTCCCCAAAGTGACCATAAGGCGGATTGCCAATATCGTGCAAGAGACTCGCGCACTCGACAATACGGGCGATGTCGGCCTGACGGACAATGAATTCCTGCTGGCTGACTGCCAGCTCTGAATCGGCCGCTCCTTCCAGTTGATCCGCCAGACTAAGGGCAATTTCCGAGACCAGGGTCCGGCCAATCATGGCCACCTCCAGAGAATGAGTCAGGCGCGTATGAATAAAATCCATCCGCTCCAGGGGAAAGACCTGGGTCTTGTCCTGTAAGCGCCGGAAAGACGGACTGGTCACAATTCGTTTGTAGTCATCATCAAATTCGTTACGATGCTGGGTCGCGCTACCCGATAGACGGGCAGTAGATAAAAGATCTGTCCATTGCATAAGCCGGACCTCCTTGTCTGCTGGCTGGGGATGTTGGGGCGGTAAACTAGGCGTCAGCCAGCCTGTTTTGCTTCCTTATTATAACAAATTCTCAAGCCGGCATAAAGAAAGACACCCGAGGGGGTGTCTTGGGTTTAAGTATTTGTGCAACTAGGCTATATGAAATTTTTATTGGTCTAAGACTTTTCTCAAGGATTCGATGGTGGAGTAGCTTGCTACTGATGGATCATGCGCAATGCGTCTGCTTTCGTCGATTGCTTGAGCCGTTAGCGACCTATCCTTTCGCCTTAAATCCTGAGGCGCTTGCTGATTTGGCTGGTCTGAATGCCTGTAGTTGGGTGCTAGTATATCTTTATGGTAGTGGTCTTTATTGCCCATGACAACCTCCTAATAAATAGAACCATATTTTGAGAACTATAGAAGCTAGTGACAACTTAGTTGTTAGCCTTCAAAAATTCACCTATCCCTGCTGCAATTTCTTCGGGCGCATAATCATGCAGATAATGCCCCACATCCAAGCGTTTAATGGTCGCATTAGGCACTTGCCCAAAGCTATCTTGCGCCATTTGGTACCAAGCCTCACTAGAGAAGCTGGTCCCACTTGCATTAGACACATAGAGTAAAATGGGGACGCTTGGCAGAGGCTTGTCTAGAACTTGCCTAGCATTGCTTGCTGACATCTCAAGTTCATTCCCAATAGCGGTCGTCAAGGCCTGCTTATAAAAAAGTGCCTTGTAATTAGCTATTTCTGATTGTGTCAGAGAGCCTGATTCAAGGGCAGGAGCTGCCTTCTCAGCAGGATAAAGAAAACGCCCATAGCCTAGCCCAAGTAACATTTGCCCAACCTTAACTACAAAAGTTGGAACCTTTACTTTGTCATAGCTCTGAGGCATCGCCATATCGAGGCCAACAATAGCAGAAACTTCTGCTGGATGTTCTTGGGCCCAGTAGAGAGCCTCCAAGCCAGCCATGGAATGAGCCACTAGAACATAAGGGCCTTGAATACCAGACGCTTCTAGTGCTTGACGTGTCTGTCTATTCACGGTTTCTAAATCTCTAGGACTATCCCCATCATCACTAAAGCCATAACCGAGTCGCTCGACTATGATAATACGATAATCCGACTCTAATTGCGTCGTCAAGGCCTTAAAGTCCAAAATAGGCGATGTTGTGCCCCCTCCAGCTAACAAAACTAGTGTCTTGCTACCCGAACCTGTCACATAGATATTTAAGTGCTTACCCTCAACCTCAACACGATTACCAATAGGCGATAAATCATTAGCTTCTCTGGATAGGGCAAGACGATGATTAAGATAGACACCTAATGTAACTAGCACTATGGCTAAAAGCACATAGGCTAGTAGTTTTCTTAGACCTCGCCAAAATCTCATCCGTTAGCCTCCTCTACTTTTAATCACATGCTTACCCTACCACTTGAACAGGACTAGGTCAATAGATAAGAAGGTTTACTCCGATGCTCAGTTATCGCGAGCCTTAAACAATGTAATGAATAATTTCTTAAAGCATCGCCCCTTATTGCACTTTTAAGAGGGAGTCTGTTCTTGACTATCACTGGAAGTCCCATCAACTAAGTAATGCCGTAATTTTATCTTAGCCCTTTTATAAATCTGCGCTGCACTCTTAGCTACTCTTCTCAGTATGTACAAAAGAATCATCAGCAAACAAGATACAACTAAGAATGTGATAGCACTAATAATAAGTGGATTGCCTTGAAAGTCACATTTTATCTTTTCTAGCAGTTCTTTGAACTTATCGAATAACTTATCGAAAAATATGACCGTAATGGCATAGGATAGCACTAGTATTATCCCTCCCCAAAGCAATAGCTTATTCTTTATATTCAAAGCACTATAGCTCTTATACAGTCTACCATATCTACTAATTGGCAACTCACCTATAGCATCCGTTATAATTATATCTAATATCAAAAATACTACAATGGTAGTTCCCATCATAAAGAAGGATAAGGTAACCCTATTCCAGAATTCGGTATTCCCATATAGTAAGCTTCTAAAGAGTGACTTGATTTCGTTAGGCACCATTAATCTCATAGCTTGAACTAATACTATGGAAGATATCAAAGTATATAATCTATATTTTATCCTAATTAATCTTTTAAATGGACTAGAATCCGTGCCCTCTGAAAAGTACTTTTTAAAGATGAAATCATTTGAAAATACCATATCAACAAACATTTTTCCAAAACCCACAAAAATTAAGTTTAAAATAGTGGAGTCGGCCAAAAGAAACATAAAATAAAACACCAACATAAATGATGTGGTACTAACAAAAGGCATCCAAGGCAACATTTCCTTAAGTATTAAATTCACTAAATCCAATAGAAACATCCAAGTCATCCATACAAACATGACGACCCAAATCCCCAACAACAATTCTTTGGTATCATTTGTTCCTAGCTCAGTATTTTTTATTTTAAACAAAGTATAAATTTCTAATTATCTTTTTATATTTTCTTAAATGCTCGTAAAG
>ERZ773009.238-NODE-238-length-39769-cov-17.416352_pt1 | contig 39769 bp, 40 predicted proteins | sample MGYA00580663_ERZ773009 | MGnify/ENA primary metagenome ERZ773009 (study PRJEB29015, sample SAMEA2737969) | human oral metagenome | biome: human oral; feature: human-associated habitat; material: dental | place: China | collected 2026 ... | reverse complement strand
CCTTCTTTTCCTTGGGCTTAAAGGAAATAGTGACCTGACCATCCGGCGTATCAATAACTTGATGAAACCTGCCATCACTAGTCTGTTCTCTACTGGCTGACGCTTCGCTTTCTTCATCAGCAGTATCCCCAGCTTCCTCCTCCGAGAATGAGTGCCGCGCAGGAATCCATTTCTCCGTTGGCTTGATAATGGCATAGCCATAAGCATCACTCTCCTCAGCAATCTTGAGCCAGTCATCCTGATGAAAGGACTCGAGGAGAATCATGAGAAGGATGGACTCTTCCTTGAAAATCATAGCTTCAAACTCAGCAGCAAAAGTCTCAAACTTGTCCTTGACTTCTTGAATCGAAGTATCCGGTAGCTGCTCTGCAGCAATCTTAGCCTCTTGGAAAAGGTCTCGAATCTGGTCATCTACCCCCCACATGACCTTGGGAGGTGAATCGTGGCCGTAGCTCTCCATGATAGGAAACATAAGCTCTTCCTTGCGCTGATAGTGGACATCAAACTGTCCCACCAAACTCAGCTGGCGCTGGAGTCCCTTGCGAATTTCTGGAAGAAGGTCCTCATCTTCTGTACTTTCATAGGTAGATAGGAGCCTGCGAACCCGCATGAGGGCTGCCCGCAGCGCTAGATTTTCCTGCTTGAAGATCTGAACCGGATGGCCTGGATGGTCGGTATCAGCCACCTCCACATTCTGAATGGCACCTTTAAAGAGGTTAGCATGGACATTGCAGAGAGACATGACATCTTCAAAGGTCACTCCCGTATCTGAGTTCATTAGCTCATGCTCCATCAGGCTGATTTCAATAGCGGATACACCTGCAAAATGCTCGTTAAAAAGCTCCTGGGCGGACTCTGCCGAAGCTCCGTTATGTAAATCCAGCAAGATAGACTTGAGGACTTCAATGCGTTCAGTAGCCATGCCTAAATCCCCACCACTTCATAGCCGTTTAATTCCAGAGTTTGCTTGATTTTATTCAGGTCAATTCCATTCATGCTGGCTCCTTTTTTGATCGAAACCACGCGCCCGACTGTATTGCGCATGACAGGATTGGCCAGAGGCTTAAAGCCCAACTCGACCAAAACATCCAAAACCTCGGGCTGCTTCTCAATCACTTCTGCCACTGGAATAGACAAATCAATCACATTATCCATATGCTCTACCTCCGTGTATTTTTTATTATTATATCACAAAAGATGCGTCCAATAAAAATCCTTTCCATCACTTGCTCAGATCTGAGCTTGGAGTATATAACAAATTCTAATAGGCTATAAGTTATTGTTATAAGGACACTGATAAATTTAGTTTCACAAGGAAAAGTCAGTCCTATCAAGAATTTCTGAGATTTCTTTCACAAACTCCTGGCTTTTGCCAGTCCACGGCTTCATTGAAAACGCTTTATTATAGTGATATAATGATTTTAAATACAGAATAAAGGAGATGCCCCATGTCTATTACAGAATTGTTGAACATCAAGTACCCTATTTTCCAAGGAGCTATGGCTCAGATTTCCCACTACCAACTAGCGGCGGCTGTTTCAGAAGCTGGCGGACTGGGAATCATCGCTTCAGGAGGAATGACGGGTGAGCAGTTGCGCGAAGAAATCCGTGAACTGCGTAAATTGACTGACAAGCCATTTGCCGTCAATGTTATGCTCATGATGAAAAATATCAAGGATATTGTAACAGTCATCATTGAAGAAAAAGTTCCTGTCGTAACGACTGGGGCTGGTACACCAAAATTCATCATGCCTTATCTGAAAGAGGCTGGTATCAAGGTAATCCCTGTTATTGCCAGTGTCAAACACGCGCAAAAAATGCAAGAACTCGGAGTTGATGCCGTGATTGCCGAAGGTTCTGAAGCTGGTGGCCACATCGGTGAAACCAATACTATGGCTCTCATTCCTCAGATTGTTGACTCAGTTGATATTCCAGTCATCGCTGCAGGTGGGGTTGCCGATGGTCGTGGTCTCGCTGCCGCTTTTGTCCTCGGTGCGCAAGGGGTTCAGATGGGAACTGTCTTCCTAGCTTCTGAAGAATGCCCAATTTCAGCAGGTTACAAAGATGCCATTGTCGCAGCCAATGACACTGCTACTGCCGTTACTGGTCGTATTGCTGGTGCGCCGGTTCGTTGTATCCGCAATGAAATGACTGACCACTATATCGAACTTGAAAACAAAGGCACCAATCGTGATGAACTCGAAGAAATCACCATCGGTTCTCTTTCTAAAGCTGTTTATGAAGGAGATACTGTGCACGGCTCTATGATGAGTGGCCAAATCGCAGGCTTAGTCAAGGAAATTCGTCCATGTAAAGAAATCCTCGATACAATCTTTGCCGATGCTCAAAAGGTTCTCCAAAACACCGAAATCAAGCTATAATCCTCTAACTCAAAAACCTGCAGACTTCTGCAGGTTTTTGCTGTTCATTTAGGCTTGTTTCTAAACAAATCGCTCTTTTACTTAACTTTTTTGACCAATTTCACGACTGCTTCGGTTCGTGTTGTCTTTCCCTTGAGAATAACATCTTTTAATCCCACCATTGATAGATATTCATTAAGTTTTTCTTTCAATATCTAAACTAAGCCCTTATATTTGCTATTAACTTCAAATTTTTATAAGCATCAAGATGACCATAAAATGAAGGTCCCAAAACTAATCCTATCCTAGATAATATATTTTCAGAATTCTGTTCTACGGTTTGATTAAAAATAGTTATTTCCCCAGAATCTAGTTTTAAAACCCCTAGAATCATTTTGATAATTGTAGTTTTTCCAGCTCCATTTGGTCCAACAAAAACATATACTTTTCCCTTCTTTAAATAAAATGAAGTGTTATGAATAACTTCAGTATCTCTAAAGCTTTTTGTTAGATTAATAATTTCAACTATAGACATCTCTACTCCCTAGTTTACAGCAAAAAATTATGCTTAATTCTTATCGTTTTTTGTAAAAAATCAGCGAACCCAATAATATTCCATTCAACAAGCCTAAAGAAATACCATATTCAACTGGAAAATCTAAAAAAATTGCAAACACTATTCCAATCATCACCCCTAGTTAGATTATTAAATCGTAAAAAATAGGGCTTCAATTTTTAGCTGCATTTTATAATTGTTTTATTATGTTTTGAAGAATTAAAAATCGGGGTGGTATATTTACCTTACCGACCACTTTAATTTTGTTTTCTACAGTAATTGATGAGGAAATGAGAGTTTAAAATCGATTTTAACAAAATATCTGTACAGAAAAAGTATAGAACATGCTATAATCGTTATACATAACGTTATGTACAACGTATATAATCTACAAAAAAGAGGTGAGAATATGAGCGTGCAAATTAGTATGCGTGTATCAAAAGAACAGAAAGAAAGATTTGTAGAACTATCTAAAAAACAGAACAAAAGTCTGACTCAGTATGTTTTAGATAGATGTATTATAGATGATGTAGCACGTTCTAGCGCACGTGTAAAAAAAATGCTACAAAGTCAAATTGAGCAATTGCGCGATGATTTTGAGCGTGAATGTACTCAACTAGTGGATCAAATCGATCAAAAAGACAAGCAGATTGCTGACATGATCGGAATCTATCATTTAGAGGTAAAAGTAATGGAGAGAATTTAAATGGGATTTAGGATATTCATGCTAATCGTAGTTTTACTTATTCCGTTAACTATGCTTTTATTTGGCTGGCTATTTTTCAGGAGAACACCGAAAGAAATCAATTATGTATTCGGATACCGAACAAAAAGGTCCATGAGGAATGAAGAAACATGGAAGTTTGCGAATCAATATTTTGGGAAAGTATGGTATCTTTGCGGACTACTTTCAGCACCTCTCTCCGTGATTGCCATGGCCATTGTTTTTGAAAAGGGAACGGAGACAATGAGTACTGTTGGCTTTATTATCACGATGATTCAGACAATCCCTTTAGTTGGCGCGATGATTTCAACAGAGATTGCATTGAAGAAAAACTTTGATGAAAACGGGAGAAGGAAATAAACGAGGTATATCCATCACTAGAAGAAAAGCAGCAAATCTTTTATATTTCTTGATAAAGGATCATCCCTTTGTTCATGGATGTAAGCGGATTGCAGCATCCATCTTTTGGAATTTCTAGGGAGAAATTTGGTTATGAATCGATAATATAACGTGCCTACTATCTGACACTACAAATTACACTCTAGATCCTTTAGAGAAAACTATGATAAAATCCATTCTACACACAATGGATTCGAGGATCAGTCCATCAGATGAAGAATTACTTCAATTAATAGACTATCTTTTCAAAGTCGAAAAATGGGGTTACTATGAGATCGTTCTATTTGGTAACTGTGTACGAACAATTAACTACAATTCCTACTTCTTATTGACAAAGGAACTGCTAAAGAATCATCTCTACTCTCCTCTGAATAAAACCAATAAACGAATGGTCGCTCAACTTGCTATAAATTGTTTAATTCTTAGTATAGATGAGGAAAAATTTTCTAATTGTTGCTATTTAATTAGTGAGATAAAAACATTATTAGATAATGAATTGAACTTCTATGAACAGACAGTTTTTCTCTATGCAACTGGCTACTATGAATTTAAACGCCAATTAAGTAGTGGAATTGAAAAAATGAAACAGGCCATACAAGTACTCGATATTTTAAGAGAAGACAAGTTAAAATTATACTATACTGACCATTTTAATAAACTAGTAAACAAAAAATAAATGAAATCATTGTCTCAACTGGTCGTTAACCAATCCCCAAATATAATCTCTGTCGTATCTTGTGAATCGGCCCACCTTTCGATGAAAATGTTCATTATCGCTTTTCCTACTTGTTTGACTTTCTTTCTCCTCCTCGTCCTCAATGACAGACTCACTCCCTTTAGTTTCACTCATATCAGTCTCACTAACTTCAGTCTCACTAGTGGCTGAATTTAAGATCTACCCCGGCTGATTTTGATTCCTCCCTAGTGTTTTTTGAACACTACCCCCGTCTGAATTTAAGACGGGGGTAGGTTCATGTTCTAGCTCCCCTAAGTAAATCTTATTGGTCAAGCGTCCTTTTTCACTGGAAGACCGTTGAACTTCATCTATCAAGCCATACTCTCGCAACGTTTTCTTTATCGTCAGCAATTTTGACTTGGAACAGCCAAGAAGTGCCCTGAGTTTAGAGTTGGAATAAACCAAATAGATAGCCCCATCCTCATCTATCCACCCCTTACTCAACGACAACTCCAAACGGTCTTTTAGAACAGCATAGGCTACTTCGACTTCTAACTTCATATCCTTATGGCACTCGCCCTCAAACAAGATTTTTGGGAGCTTATAATAGCGTTCTGACGTTTGGTAGTGATTTGCGGTAATACGTTTCATGATTGTCCCTCCAACACTAATAAACCGACATTTCCTAACTCATCAAATTGGATTAGCCCTGACTCTTCCATTTCAGCAATTAACTGAGTTGCTTTCTCAATATTTATTCCCATGATAGCCATGAGATGGCACACTATGATTTGTAGTGATACCTATTCTTCCTTTTACATGCTTTCCTCCTGAAAATAAAAAAGCGAGAACACTTATTAAAATGTTCTCGTTGTGTTAATTTATTACTGATGTATCTATTTTTTGTCTACGCAGTCGACATCAAAACAGACGTTCACATCAATATACTTTTTTGACCAATTTCACCACCGCTTCCGTCCGAGCGGTATGGGGAAACATATCAACCGACTGGATGTAGTGGACATCGTATACCTGACATAGCTTGACCAAATCGCGCGCCAAGGTTGAGACATTGCAGGAAACATAGACCATCTTTTCAGGTGCATAGCGGACAATCGTTTCCAGCAGCTTATCGTCCAGACCTGTTCGCGGCGGATCGACAATCAAGGCATCCGCCCGGTAACCATCCGCGTACCAGCGAGGAATAATCTCCTCTGCCGTTCCAGCCTCGTAGAGCGTATTGTCAAAGCCCATCCGTTTCGCATTGCGCTTAGCGTCTTCAATGGCCTCAGGGATGATGTCCATACCCCTCAGAGACTTGACCCTTTTAGCAAAAGCAAAGCCGATGGTCCCCACTCCGCAGTAGGCATCGATCAAATGGTCCTCAGCCGTCACATCCAAAGCCTTGACTGCTTCCGCATAAAGCACCTCTGTCTGCTCCGGATTGAGCTGATAGAAAGCCCGAGGCGACAGGGAGAACTCATAATCCAACACTCCTTCTTGGATAGCCTCCTCGCCCCAGATAATCTCTGTCTTATCCCCGTAAATCTCACTGGACTTGCTCGTATGATAATTAACCGCCACTGTCTCCAACTCAGGAAATTCAGCCACTAGGTCTCGAACGACTGGAGAAAAATCTAGCTTGCGCCCTGTTACAAAAATCATCTGCACCTGACCCGTCTTTCTGGCTCTGCGAATCATGACGGTACGCACTCCAGTTGTCTTGCGCTCATCGTAGATGGGCAGCCTGTATTTACCTAAAAGCCGAGCCACCTTATTGACAATAGCCTGCGTTACCTTGTCCTGAACCAGACAGTTTTTCAGCGAGACCAGATAGTGAGAATTCTGGGCATAGAGCCCCGCCTTGACCTCATCCTTAAACTTCCGAGTCTGAAACTGCAACTTGGCTCGATAATAAAGCGGCTCCTGCATACCGATGGTCGGACGGATTTCATAGTTTTCGTAGCCAGCTGGTGCAAACTTTTTCAAGGCCTGACGCAACAAATCTTCCTTAAACTCCAACTGCTTGTCATAGTGGAGGTGCATGATTTGACAGCCTCCGCAGCTTTCATAAATCTCACACGGCGCTTCCACCCGAAATTTTGACCGTTTGTTGATGGTGAGGAGCTTGGCTTCAATAAAATTACGCTGTACCTTGGTCACCTGACAGTAGACTTCCTCGCCTTTCAAAGCCCCCGGCACAAAAACTAGCGTTTTCTTATAAAATCCAATTCCTTCTCCATTAATTCCCATTTTTTTGATTTTGAGAGGGATTCTTTGCTTCACTTTTACATTCATGCCTCTATTATACCACGCTAGAGTCGATTCGTTGAGAATATGTTACAATAAAGGTGAGAAAATAGTCTAAATCATGAAAATCTCTCGACAACTGCGAATAGAGTCAGAGAGACGATGAATGACTCTACTCTAAAATATCGTCCAAGTGAAAGGACTAGTATGAAAATCACAAAAATCGAAAAGAAAAAAAGACTCTACCTCTTGGAGTTAGACGACAGTGAAAAGCTTTATATTACAGAAGACACCATCGTCCGCTTCATGCTGTCTAAAGGAATGGAAATCACAGAGCAGGAGCTAAAAGAGATTCAAACTTACGCCCAATTTTCCTACGGAAAAAATCTAGCCCTCTACCATCTCTCCTTCAAACAAAGGACTGCCAAGGAAGTCAAGGACTACCTAACCCAGCGCGATATCCAACCAGACATCATCAGCCAAGTCTTGGACGCTTTGAAAAAAGAAAATTGGATCAATGACAGAAAATATGCCAATTCTTTTATTCAATCCAACCTTCTCACTGGTGACAAAGGCGCTTTTGTTCTCAAGCAAAAACTCAGTCAAAAAGGAATTTCTAGCACTATTATAGAGGAAGAAATGAGCCTGTTTGATTTTACTGAATTAACAGACAAGGTTGCTGAAAAGCTACTCAAAAGATACCAAGGAAAGCTTCCTAGTAAAGCTTTGCAAGATAAACTCCTCCAAGCCCTGATAAACAAAGGATTTTCCTATGGACAAGCCAAAACCGCCTACCAGCATTTGGAAATAGAAGCAGACCAGGAAACCCAGCAAGAACTGCTCTATAAAGAGCTAGACAAGCAATACCGCAAGTACTCAAAAAAATACGACGGCTATGACTTAAAACAGCGTCTGACCCAAGCTCTGGCCCGCAAAGGCTATGATTTTTCGGACATTGCCAGCGCTCTGAGAGAATATCTTTAAGATTTTCTATGAAAACTTAGGCATTTTTATGAAAATATGTTACAATAAAGAGGATAAACTTAAAAATTGTAGAAAGTTGGTAGGTTATGAAACTTCCCAAAGAAGGCGACTTTATTACAATTCAAAGTTATAAGCATGATGGGAATCTTCACCGTACTTGGCGAGATACCATGGTACTAAAGACAACAGAAAATGCCATTATTGGCGTTAATGACCACACACTGGTAACAGAAAGTGATGGCCGGCGCTGGGTAACACGAGAGCCTGCCATTGTCTATTTTCATAAGAAATATTGGTTTAATATCATTGCCATGATTCGTGATAATGGCACTTCATACTACTGCAACCTTGCCAGCCCTTATTATCTGGACAATGAAGCCCTCAAGTATATCGACTATGATTTAGATGTCAAGGTCTTCACAGACGGAGAAAAACGGCTGCTTGATGTGGAAGAGTATGAGCGTCATAAAAGGCAAATGAACTATTCGGATGATTTGGATTTCATTCTCAAGGAAAACGTCAAGATTCTGGTTGACTGGATCAACAACGAACGCGGTCCCTTCTCCGATGCTTATGTGAAAATTTGGTACAAACGTTATGTTGAACTAAAGAATCGATAAAGTTGTCAAAGAGCGCAAGCTCTTTTTTCTTGCTTTCTTTTCCAAAAATCCTTTGTCTAGCAAGGAAGCAATTTCTTGCAATTCCTACTTATTTCTTGTATGATAGAACCATCAATGCTGCTAGTAAAGCACTAGAGGTCCAATTTCTGGTCCTCCACAGCAAAATTTCCAGAAAGGAGTGAGTCTCATGGCTTTTACCAATACTTGTGGTCGCTATGCCAGCTTTGGCGCTATCACTAGCCTTCCAGATGATGTGATTGACACTTTCTGGTACATCATCGACAACTTCCTTAAAGATGTTTTCCCTTTGAATAATCTGATTTGCTTCGAATTGATCAATAACGAAGGGAAGCTGACTTTTCGTTTTTCTGAGGACCATCTCGATACACTCATCTCCTTTGATTTCACCTATAAATTTGACCCATTCTACCCTCGCATGATCTACGTTGTGGATAATAACGGCAGAGAGACGGTCATGTTAGCCGATGAATACTCTATGTTTTAAAAAAATAAAATCCAGTTGAGACACCATCACTATGAGCGGTTCTTCAACTGGATTTTTTTATTTTTTGTAAATCATTTTGATATGAGGCGTCGATTCAAAGATAAAGGGTTCTCCTTGACTTACAAAGCCGAATTTTTCATAAAGCCCCATGACTTGTTCCTGAGCTTCAATCTCAATCATTTTTCCCGGCCACTTTTTCTCACAAAGAAGCAAGATTTCCTCTACCAATCTATTCCCTAGACCCTTTCCCCGGGCTGACGGGGCCGTCACAAGTCGACCAAAAACGACTTTTTCAGCTTTCTCAAACACGCGGGCATAGGCATCTACTTCCTCTTGTTTATTAACATGAAAAATGTGAACAGCTTTTAAGTCTTTTTCATCCAATTCATGGTAGATTCGCTCTTGCTCAACGACAAAGGTATCGATCCGAAGTTTTAAAATCTTGTAAAACTCTAGTGTATCCAATTCTTGCAAATATTTTTTATACCACATACTTGTTTCCGTCCTTGCTTTATTATATAATCATTGTAAATGCAACTATCAAAGGAGTTCTTATGGATTATCGTCAGTTATTTCGTCAAATGGGATTTATCTCCCGTCAAGCCATGATGAGAATGAACCAAGAAGCTAGCCAATACGGGCTTGATAATAATCTCTTTCTCATTCTTACTCGCATTGTTGAACATCCTGCCATCCATCAATCCCAGCTGGCAGAGCTGGTTCAGATTGACAAGACTACTCTAAGCCGCTCCCTAAGAAAGCTGGAAGAAAGAGGCTTGATTGTCAAGAAGACCAAAGCTCAAAACAAGAAATTCAAGGAGCTCTATCCACTGACTCCTGCACTAAAAGTATATGATAAGCTGATTGGCTACGAGGATAGATATATTCAGGCTAGTCTGCATCGACTGACTTCATCTGAACTCTTTCAGTTGGATCATATTCTACAGAAAATTCAAAACTCCCAACAAGAAGAAGTATAACACAATACAGTTGCATTTGCAACTATATAACATTAAAAACTAAAGCTATTAAAAGCGGCTGCTTGCAAGTGACTGAGAAGATACCCTCGTCTCTACAAGCAAAACCGCCTTAATAGCTTTTTAAGTTAGTTGATTGAAATCCCAGATCTGATCCATCCAGCCCTCATAGAAATCAGGCTCGTGGCAAACCATGAGGATGCTGCCCTTGTATTCTTTCAGAGCGCGCTTGAGCTCCTCTTTGGCATCTACATCCAAGTGGTTGGTCGGCTCGTCCAGAACCAGAACATTATTTTCTCGGTTCATGAGGAGGCAAAGGCGGACCTTGGCCTGCTCGCCACCTGAAAGAACTTGGATCTGGCTCTCGATATGCTTGGAAGTTAAGCCACATCTAGCCAGAGCAGCTCGAACTTCTGCCTGATTTAGGGCCGGAAAGGCATTCCAAACTGCTTCCAGCGGTGTCTGACGATTGCTGCCTTCGACTTCCTGCTCGAAATAGCCCAGTTCTAAATAGTCTCCGCGCTCGACTTCCCCAGCAATTGGTGGGATAATACCTAGTAGACTCTTAAGAAGAGTGGTTTTTCCGATCCCATTTGCCCCGATGATAGCCACCTTCTGATTGCGCTCAAAGGTAAGATTAAGAGGCTGAGTCAGTGGACGGTCATACCCAATCTGCAAATCCTTGGCTTGGAAGATAAAGCGGCCAGGTGTACGGGCTGATTTGAAATCAAAGGAAGGTTTTGGTTTCTCACTTTGCAGCTCAATAATATCCATCTTATCCAGCTTTTTCTGGCGGGACATGGCCATATTACGAGTTGCCACACGGGCTTTATTACGAGCTACAAAGTCCTTAAGGTCCGCAATTTCTTTCTGTTGACGCTCATAGGCCGCTTCCAGCTGAGATTTTTTCATCTCATAGACTTCCTGGAACTGATAGTAGTCGCCAGAATAGCGGGTCAAGTGCTGATTTTCCACATGGTAGACGATATTAATCACGTCATTCAAGAAAGGAATATCATGCGAGATTAGAACAAAGGCATTTTCATAGTTCTGTAAGTAACGCTTGAGCCAATCAATGTGCTCAGCATCTAAATAGTTTGTTGGCTCGTCCAAGAGCAGGATATCCGGTTTTTCCAGAAGCAGCTTAGCTAAGAGAACCTTAGTCCGCTGCCCACCAGATAGCTCCGTCACATCACTCTCCATACCGTAGTCCATGACACCTAGTGCCCGTGCGACCTCGTCAATCTTAGCATCTAGGGTATAGAAATCTCGGCTCTCCAAGCGGTCCTGCAGCTCGCCCACTTCTTCCATCAGGGCATCAACATCGGCCCCTTCCTCAGCCATGCTCATATAGATTTCATTGATACGAGCCTCTGTCTTGAAAAGCTCGTCAAAGGCCGTGCGCAAGACATCGCGGACAGACTGGCCTTGCTCCAAAACAGCATGCTGGTCCAGATAGCCAGCCGTCACATACTTGGACCATTCGACCTTACCTTCGTCTGGCAGCATTTTACCCGTCACAATGCTCATAAAGGTTGACTTTCCCTCGCCATTGGCACCGACCAGACCGATATGCTCACCCTTGAGCAGGCGGAAGGATACATCCTCAAAAATAGCCCGGTCTCCGAAACCGTGGCTGAGATTTTTTACTTCTAAGATACTCATTTTTTCTCCTCTATCATTGATTGCAGTTCCTTGATTATACCATCAAAAGGGATTTTTTGGCAAGACAGAAGAAAAGTAAAAGCGAGCCACTTAAGTCTCGCTTGTTTGTTCTCAATTCGCATGATGCGTATGCTTGGTAATCCACTGGGTCAGTTTGATCTTCAGCCAAAAGCCATAAATACCAAAGGTAACAATGGTCAGGAGCCACCACTTGATCCAATTTCCAAAAAGCTGCATGGCAGTACCGTCAAAGTAAAGACGGTGTCCGTCAATAACTGTATGTTTTATCTTCCAATTATACAGAACACACATGCCCCAAGGTGCACAAATTCCCAGTGTAAAAACGGTAATCAAGGTAGCCAAAATCACATGACCGATGTAGGAAAAGAGACCACCATCAAAATAAGACTCTTTGTACATACTATCTCCCCCTTTAAACCAACTCTTTTAGAAATTGAATCAGGGTTTCTGCCGAGCGTTTACCAGCTTCAAGAATAAATTCATCAAAAGTGACATTAGCATCATGACTTGCCGTATCGCTCATAGCGCGAATAACCATAAAAGGCAGGCCAATCGAATGTGTAGCTTGAGCAATAGCTGCACCCTCCATCTCGACAGCCAGGACATCTGGAAAATGCTCCTTGATGCGATCAATCTTGTCTTGACCGGCAACAAAGCTGTCACCTGTCGCAATCAAACCTACCTTTGCCTTTTGATGGGTCTTTTCCAAAATTTTCTTCATCTCAGCAACCAGATAGCGGCTCGCTTCAAAATAGAGTGGCTGTCGCGCCATCTGACCGTAGTCATAGCCAAAGGCCGTCACGTCCACATCATGGTAGACCAGACGGTCTGCGACCACCACATCGCCGATAGCCAGGCCTTCTGCTACTGCTCCAGCTGAGCCTGTATTAATAACAGCTGTGACCTTGAAGTCATTGACCAAAACAGCCACACTCATAGCGGACATAACCTTGCCAATCCCGCTGTCGACCAACACTACTTCATGGTAGCCGATGGTGCCCGTATGATAGACATGACCCAAACGCAAGTGCTTCTGAGGATTTTTCAAATGCTCCAGCAGAATCTTCAACTCCTCAGGCATGGCTGCGATAATTCCAATTTTCATATAATACCTCAAATCATCTGATGAAAAAGAAGCTTAGACAGGCTAGGCTTCCTTTTAAGTGCAATAGAGCAGGTTTTTAAGGCCACCAAATAATAGCAGCAATCAAACCAATCAGCAGGATAACCACCCAAAGGAGAATCTTATTAAGTTTGGCTTGAAAGAGGCTCCGCTTCTGATTTTCAATCCGACGGCTCTTAGTCACGGTCGGATCTACCTCAATGTGGAGAGTCTCATCCGTAAACTCCTCTTGGTTTTGAGCAGTCTGATAACCAAAACGACTCTGATTCTGCTGAGACCGAGCTTCTTCATAACCAAAGCGGTTTTGAGGGCTTTGATAGCCAAACTGAGTATCCTGTCGGCTAGACTGCTGCGAGTTAAAGGAGCTTCTGCCAGTTGAAAGAATCTTGGTTTCCTCGTCATCCATGAGAGGCGGCCCCGAAATATCCTCACCGCGGTTAGCGCGCTCAATGATTTCATCTGTTAATAAAGCTTTTCCCATTGATCTACGTTCCTATTTATTCAGATTTTTTTGTTCCCAGTACTGAAGGGCCATGATGGTCTTGGCATCGCAGATGTCACCGTTTTGCAGCAACTGATGTGCCTCCTCCAGACTGACTTCAAAAAGTTCCAATGTTTCATCCTCGTCTTGGGGACGAGGGTTTTCGACCTTTGTTAAATGGCTGGCGCTGTAGAGCTTGATTTTTTCATTGCAAAAACCGATGGCAGAGTAGAAATCATAGACCAACTCCAGCTGTCCAGTGTAGCCGGTCTCTTCTTCTAATTCTCGGAGGGCAGCCGCTTGGGGATCTGCATTCTCTCCTACCTCAAGCTTACCAGCTGGAATCTCGTAAGAAGTCGCTTCAATTGCCTTGCGGTACTGCTTGACTAAAATCATCTTATTTTCCGGGGTGATAGCAATCACAGCCACCGCTCCGTTATGAAAAATCAAATCCCGTTGGGCTTGACCCTTGCCCTCTGGCAGCTCCACCTGGTCCTGAACCACTTTAAAAATCGGTCCCTGATAAATCTCCGTCCGTTGGACGGTTTTTTCTTCAAATTCCATGACTAAACCTACTTATTTTGAGGGTGATGAGGAAGACGCTTAGCATAATCTTCCTTGTTAATCTGACGGCCACGTCCCAGAGCAATGGCATCTGCTGGTACGTCCTTCGTGATGGTAGAACCTGCACCGACCAATGAATTGTCACCCAGCTCAACTGGGGCAATAATGGTCGAGTTGGAACCAACAAAGACATTGTCGCCAATGACAGTCTTGTACTTCTTCTGACCATCATAATTGACTGTAATCGTACCTGCACCAAAATTGACATTAGCGCCAACTTCAGAGTTTCCAATGTAGGTCAAATGACCAGCCTTGGTATTTTCGCCAATTGATGATCCTTTAACTTCTACAAAGTTGCCGACATGGACATCCTTGGCCAGACTAGAACCTGGACGAATGTGAGCGTAAGGCCCGACCGTCACTCCATCTGCCACACTTGACTCTTCAATCATAGAGTTGGTGATAATAGTCCGCTCTCCAATGACAGAGTCCACGATATAGGTACCATTGGTCAGGATCGTCTCTGCCCCAATTTTGGTTTGACCTTTCAGGGTCACATTTGCTTCAACTTGAACTTCAGGCGCAATTTCCACATCCACATCGATATAGGTCGCATGAGGATTGACAAAGCTGACACCATTGACCATATGCTGCTGGTTAATCCGGCGGCGCATAACACTCTCAGCTGTAGCCAAAGCTACACGGTCATTAACCCCCAGACTTTCATCAAAGTCTTTCAGCGTATAAGCGCCGACTTTTTCACCATTTTCGCGGAAAATACCAATCACATCTGTGATATAGTATTCGCCTTGAGCATTATTGGTATTGATATTTTTGAGGGCTTCAAAGAGACGGGCATTGTCAAAGACGTAAGTTCCCGTATTGATTTCCTTGATTTGCTGCTCAAAGTCAGAAGCATCCTTCTGCTCAACAATTTTCAAAACTTCGTCGTGCTGATTGCGAACGATACGGCCGTAGCCGAAAGGATTATCTGCTTCTGCCGTCAGGATAGTTGCAACATTCTTGTGGTTGATATGGAAGTCAATCAGATTTTTCAGGCTTTCTCCTGTAATCAGAGGAGTATCGCCAGCAATGACCAGCGTCTGACCTGTCAGATTTTCTAAAACAGGCTCGGCCATCATAACGGCATGACCAGTTCCCAACTGCTCGGTCTGACGGACAAAGTCTGTCTGACCTGCCAAGACTTGCTCAACTAGCTCCGCCTTGTGCCCAACAACTGTCACGGTCTTTTCTGGATTAATAGCATTGACGCTGCGGAAAACATGTTCCAACATGGAAATTCCTGCAACCTTGTGCAGCACTTTTGGTAAATCTGACTTCATGCGAGTACCCTTACCCGCAGCCAAAATAATCGCGTAATTTGTCATCAATTATCTCTTTTCTGTAGGATATCACCTTTATTATATCACTAAAAGGTAATTTTTAAAAATTTAAAATCAAGCCAACCCCATAAAAATCTGCAACAAAAAAACTTTTGCGCAAAAAAATCAGCCTTTAAACAGCTGATTTTGCTTCTTTTTCTTTGATTTTCTTTGGAAGATGGACTTTAGCCTTGCCATAGTCCTTGAAGACCGCCCGCTGCTTGAAGTAAATCAATTCTCCATCTAAGGCTGTATCTTCGTCCAAATCCATGATCATATCAATAGAGCGGATGGTCCGAGTCTTAGGGTCAACCACAAAGGCAACCTGACACTTCTCAATATCAATGGTCGTATCATAATGCTCATCATTATAAGCATAGTAGAAGGCATCGATAAGGTCATAGGCCAAATCACCTTCTGCTGTTACTGAAAACTCATAGCCGCCGTCCACTTTTTTCTTAGTCAGTTCTGACTCATTATCCACCATGACCTGCAGCAAAGCCTTAAAGGAGGATATGCCCGAATAGCCATCAATATGTTTCCGGGAGTCGGTGTCATCAATGGTCTCAAATCCATCCTTTTCTTCCAAGTACATCCGATCCTCACTGAAATAATGGGTCAGTTCTTGATCATCATAGGTTTCGTAAAGCTTAGCTAAATAAGGTGAATCTGAAACAGTCAGCTGTTTAACTGTCTCAGCTTTTCTTTTTTTGTAGCCTTCTAGATAGGTCGACTCAGACAGCCGATCCATGTAGAAACTATCATAATCGAATTTTTTCAAGGATGCATCCACTACAGCAGACAGCTTAAAGCGGGACTCGATTGCTTCCGCTATGCCTCCAGGTTTAAAGTAGGTATAAAGAAAGGTTCCGCCAATCAGTACAAAGCAGACACAGCCGTAAATGATAAAAAAATGAACCTTCTTCAAAATCAATCCTCCTAGAAGCCTTCTGTCGTTTTATTGCTTATATTATAAGCTTTTTTAGAGCTATTTTCAATCTTTTTCAGAAACGGTCTTTGAAGACTGTAGCGGAAGAAAGGCTAATTTGTTTTTCAAACTTTCAAAGTCATTGCCAAATGTATCAACTAGGCAATTAGCTGTCCTGAAAATTCAGTTCTCCATTTTCCTTAGCATACAAACAGAAATCATCCTCTAGCTTTTCCGACTTTACAGTCTCCATGATATCTTTTAAGTCATAGCTTTGGTTTTTCTTCATTACTTTCATGTTCTGACTGGCTACTTCAAACTCCAGCCACCGTCGATTTTGATAATCTCGCCCTGCATAGCAGCTGCCTTGCCACTGGCTAGAAAGAGGCTGACGTCTGCCACTTCTTGAGGTTCCAGCCAACGCTTGATAGGCGTTTCCTCAACAACCCAGTCAGCTAGTCCACCTGGCTCAAAATCTGCAGCAGTCATAGCTGTCTTAACAGCGCCTGGCGCCAGACCAAAGACTTGGATATTTTTATCCGCATAGTCTAAGGCTATCTGCTTGGTCAGGCCAGCCAGAGCATGCTTAGAGGCTGTATAGGCAGCACCGCCGCCGCCAGCCAGAAAGCTAGCAATCGAGCACATATTAATGATGATACCCGACTTTTTCTCCAGCATTTTCTGCAGGTAAAAGCGGGTGATTTTCATGGTAGCAGTCAGATTAAGCGCAAAAATCTGCTCCCAGTCCTCGTCACTGGTCTCGTGCAGGGGACGATAATCGTCTAAAATACCTGCTGTATTGCAGAGAATGTCCACCTCTGGTAAGCTAGTAAAGAGCGGTGTCAAATCGTCTGTCAAATCCATCTTGACAAAACGAAGCTCATTTAGAAAGCCAGGGTTTTCATCCTTGTCCACCCCATAAACCCGGTAGCCATTTTCCAAAAAGGTCAGAGCCTGAGCTCGGCCGATGCCAGAGCTAGCTCCCGTCACCAGTACCGTCTTAGTCATCTACTTCCACCCAATCTGTCGCGAGGACATCACAAGGAGTCGGACTCCACATGGAGAAGCCCTCCCCCTCACCTGAAACATTGATGAGGAAATAAGGTGTCACTTCAAGAGCCACCCCATTCTGCTCAATCGTGTCAAAAAGCTGGACGTAGTTTTCCGCTCCGCCCCAGCCTGTACGCACATATTTTTTCTTGGCCTTAAGGCCTGGTAAAATCTCTTCAAATGTCATGGTTTTCTCCTTTGTTTATTTGTAATCATTGACAAATTCCCTACTAGCCGCCATTAGTCATAAGTATATTGAACGACTTTTTCTTGACTGTCAATAATTTTATCTGACGCTTTGCAACAAAGTCTAAAATTAGACCTTCTTCTCCATCTCCACAAAGAGATGAATATCGCCATTACTTTCCTGCGGTATGCGTCTCACTACTTCAAAACCCATATTGAGATAGAGTTGCTGGGCTCGGTGATTGAAGTCAGCCACGGATAGCCTTAGGACTTGGGGTGCAAAATTTTCCAGAATAAAGTCCAGGATTTCCTGCAAAAATACAGTGCCCTGACCTTTTCCGCAGTGCTCCGGCTTCATCCCCAAACCAAGCTCCAAAGTTCGCCCTCCTTTCTGCTCCAAGCAGAAAAATCCATAGAGTTTCTCTTCTCGCAGGACTTGATAATAACGGTCCCCACGCGCTTCAGGGGAGACTATTTCTTCATAATCTTCCAGATCATTTTTCATATCATAAAAGTCATAGGGCGCCTCGTAATGCCAATCATTGGCAATTTCTAAAGCATGCTGCTGGGTTAGTGGTTCAATCATCATCTACTCCTCCTTTCTCTAAAATCCCCAATAAAATCGTTTTTGGTCTGCTTTTTCGCTGCAACCGAGGCTGCGATAAAATTCATGGGCTGAAGAGCGGGAAATGCCTGAATTAATCCGAATTCCTGTGTATCCTACTGCTTTTGCCTCTTCACGCAAAGCTTGCATCAGCGCTCTGCCATGTCCCTGCCCTTGAAAATCCTGAGCGACGGCCAAAGCCAAGAGATTGAGCAAGGACGGGAAATAGAGACAGTCGTAGCTAGCCGCATGAGCGTAACCTATGACCTGACCGTCTTCTTCAGCTACCAAAATCAAATGTTGGTCATTCTCTAGCAGCCTCTTCAGTTGAGCCTCCGTCGCTTCCCTATCGAAGTCATAGCCCAGACACTCAGCATTGAGCCGCTGAATGGCTGCAGCATCTCTTGGTTTTACTTTACGAATCATTTGTCACCTCGTTCTTCTCTTTATTGTTCTTCTCTTTATTATAGCAGAAAAGCAGTCTCTTTGACTGCTTTCAATGAACTATTCTCCCATCTGTCCCTTCAACCAAGACTCCGCCTCTTCTAAAGGCTGGTCTGTTAGGACATCGGGCTGGATTGCCTCATTCTCATAAAGCTTGCCCGTACGATCTAGGATACTCGAGGTAGTCAAGAGTAAAACTGCTCCATCATACAGTTGATAATAATTATTTCCCGTAGTATAGCTTGCCGTTGGCTGACCAAAAATTTTAACATTTTCAAGTCCCTTAAAAGCTAAAACAGTCATCTCTCCTGAGCTTCCTGTACGTTCATTGGCAAGGACGGCTATTGGCACTTTCTTTGCTTTCTCATCAGTCTGCTCCAGACCAAGCTGCTTAAGGATATCTGATCGAGAAACCGCGCTCTTGCTTCCATTTTTATAAACGAATTGAAAGAGGTCTTCATCAGGCAAAAGAGAGGACAGTCCAGCAATCATCGGATACATATTCCCACCGGTATTATCTCTCAAATCCACTACAACCGCCTGATAGTCATCCTTTTTAAGAGCTGCTGACAGTTTGTTTGCATAAGCCTTCGCTGCCTGTGCATCACCAGTGAAAGCAGGAACTTTTAAATAGAGAATCCCCTCCCGATTCTGCACTTCAGGCTGATTTTTGCTTTCCGGACTATTTTCGGGATTATCCTGTGGACTTAAAAAATAAGAATGCTTCCCGCCAGCCTCTTTGGTTAATTCTTCCAAGACAGGATAGGTATCTTGATAAGTCTTGGCTGATTCAAGCTTCTCCAAGGCTTTCTTCTTCTCATTTTCCCAATCTTTGTCCGTATAAAGACCAAAATCAAGCTTTTTCACAACCGAGCGAGCGTAGTCTTGCGGACTAGGCGGAAAAAGAAAAATGCCGTAGTCTGGACCAAAGTAGGCCAGAAAACCTATTAAAAGAGCAAGCAAAACCAGTACTGTCCCCAAGCAACCTAAAAGGACTTTTTTCATAATTGCACAACCTTTCTTGTGAGGATTTCTGAGCTGATTATAGCAAAATAGAGACACGTTTTCCATGTCTCTACCTTACATTTATCATCGTCAATCTTACATTTTTGTAAGATGATTTCGTTTAAATCTACAAAAGCTTATTTCCATCTCTCACTCTTGGAACATGCAATCATCAAACCAGACCCAGCCAGAACTGCCAGAATAACAAGACAGATATTTTTCAGTGGATAGAGCCAGTCTTTATTTTTCTCATGCCAAGTTGTCTTCCAAAGCCCGACATAATCAGCATTCATATCTTCGGGCTGGTTCAGCTGAATATTAATCACAATCGCCAATAAGATCAGGGCGATAAAAGCAAGGGTAAAGAGCCAGATTTTCTTCTTTTGGGTTAGATTAAGGTTCTTCATTCTTTTCTATTTCTTCTTTCTCTTTAATATCAATACTTTATCCCTACTTCTCTTTTTCAGCGATTTCTGAGTTTCTATAGCCATAGAAGGCATAGATGAGACTTCCCAGCGCTAGGGCAATTCCAAAGGCTTGCCAGGTTTCCTTGGTGTACTGGGTCATGAAGGACAGGCAGATGATAATGGACAAAATCGGTGTCAGAGGTACCAGAGGCGTTTTGAATTCTCCAGCTTTTGGCATTCCCTGATCTTTCCGCAATTTCAAGACAGCAAGTGCCAATAAAATCAGATAGGCCAAGGTACAGATATTGAGGAAAGAGGCGATGCTAGCCAAGGGGAAGATACCGGCACAGACAGCTGAGGCAATCCCTACCAGAATCGTTGCATTCTTTGGAACCCGACTGTTCTCTGTCAATTTCTTGAAAGAGCGGGGCAAGAGACCATCACGCGCAATACTGTAAATCATCCGCGACAGAGCATAGGTCATGGAGATACAGACCGTAATCAGAGTCAAAATAGCGACGACAGAGATATAGTTAGCCGCCCAGCCAAGTCCGACGCTGCGCAAAGCAAAGGCTACCGCATCTGAGACATCCAGCTTGCTATAGTGGACAACTCCAGTCAAGACCAAGGTCACCAAAATATAGAGAATGGTCACAATGCTCAAGGATAAGACAATCCCACGCGGAACGTTCTTTTGGGGCTCCTTGATTTCATCGACCGCCATGGAAATGGACTCAAAGCCTAGGAAAGCAAAGAACATGAGTGAAGCCCCAGCCATGATGCCGACCTTACCGCCATAAATTTCTCCAAAACCAAAAGGTGCAAAGTTAGACCAATTTTCTGGTTTGATGAAGAAAAATCCTGCAATGATAAAGAGCGCCAAGGCTGAGAATTTCAAGACCACCAAGGCTGAGTTGAAGCGCAGGGCTGCCCTTGAGTTCAGAAGGACAACTCCCGTAACAAAGGCCAAGACCAGAATGGGCAGCAAGTCCACATAAGTACCTGCTTTTGGATTGAAGGTACCATTCAGGGCTGCTGGCAGCTGGATACCAAAGCCGCTCAGCAAGCCTTTCAGATAAGAGCCCCAGCCAGAGGCAACACCTGAGATAGCGGTCATGAACTCCATGATGGTCAGCCAGCCAGCCAGCCAAGCAGGAAATTCCCCCAGAACCGCATAAATATAACTGTAGGCTCCACCATTGGCCGGAATCCGTGAGGCAAACTCAGCGTAAAAAAGGGCCGAAATACTCACACAAAGCGCTGAAATGACAATCGAAACGGTCAGAGCAGGCCCAGCATATTTGGCTGCTCCAGTCCCTGTAATAGTGAAAATTCCAGTTCCTACCATTGCCCCAATACCAAGCAAAATCAGATCAGGAATTTTCAAATGACGGCGCATGCCCGTTCTGTCCTTACTGGCATCTTTTTTTCTAAATATATTCATCTATTTTTATTCTCCTAATTGCATTAACGTCCTATTTTATCATATTTCCACGCTTTTAGGAATCTTTCTCAGAAATTTTCCGAGAAAAGAAAGGCTGAGAGAAATCTCAGCCTAAGTCTTTAAAATAAATGAAAGCTATATGATGCCTGCCTCTGCTATCACATAGCCACAATTTTGCGATAGCTGCGAGATGTGATGAGAAAGACACCGACATATACTGCAATAAACAGAGCACAAACACCGAGAGTCACTACTAACATAAGTGTGGCATTCAGCACCCCTAAAGCAGATAAAATCAAGCTCAGCATGTGATAGGCAAAAGCCAAATGAAGAAAGGCAAAGATTATGGGTAGGAAGAAGACTATCAGAATCTGCCTACGAATTGTTTGCTTAATTTGTTTTTCGTCCAATCCAACCTTTTGTAAAATAACAAAGCCTTCTCGATCTTCATAGCCTTCAGAAATCTGCTTGTAGTAGATGATAAGAACAGTTCCAAGCATAAAAACGATTGATAGGAAAATTCCAATAAAGAACATGCCGCCTAGCATTCCTTTTATTTCTTGCTTATCAAAGGCTGTCACCGAACCATAAATACCTTGATTTTCAGGTAAGGTGGTATTAAAACTGCTTAGCTTTTCTTGGTATGCTTCTTTGAGTTTTCTCTGTTCTTCTTTTGGAAGCTTGAGATTTAATCCTCCATAATAGTTAACATTTACAGCGTAATCGTTCATCAATGAAGAAAAGATTTGACTCGGATTTTTAGCTACCATATAGATTTTTTCAGGCACTATCATATTCATCGGATCGGGTATATTACCGAAAACGAAATCTTCTTTTAATTTTCTCTTGATTTTTAAATTTTTATCAGCTAGCTGTAAATCTTTTTTGCTATCTAGTTCCAGTCCTTGCTCAAATATGGCTACTTCATCATCTTTAAGCTGAAGATTTTGACCCGTCATTCCTTGATAATCACTCTCAGAAATGGCCAAAATATAAAGATTTGGAGTGAATGATTTCTGTCCCTTAGAATAAATATCTAGCTGATTACCAGTTCGACCGCTAACTCCTATCGTATAATACTGGTAAATAACTTTTTTACTAATCTGTAGCTGCTGCTCTTGAACAAACTCTGTCAAAGCTTGGTCCAGCACCTCACCTGTTATTTCTTTTCCTTGGATACTGAAATCATGCGGGAACATGGCATTCTGCATATAATCACCGCCAGCATAAATGTTAGCTCCACCAGATAAGGTAACCAAAACCATTGTCGACAAAATAGAAATCGTCGCTAAACCAATTGCATTTTTCTTCATTCGAAAAATTAGATTAGATACCGAAATCATGTTATCAGGCTGATAATAAAATGTCTTTTTCTTTTTCAAAAATTGTAAGAAAACAGTCGTCCCTGCATTGAAAAGTAGATAAGTCCCTAGAATAACAAAAAGTACAGCTACGAAGAAAATGATAATGGCTGCCATCGGATTAGATACACCTAAAGCAAGATAATAGCCAAAAGCGAGAGAAGACATACCAATAATAGTTTGCAAGAGTAAAAAGCGACTCTTTTTCTCCCCGCTATTTTTTTCTTTGACTAATTGTAGAGCATCAAACTTTCTTAAGTAAAAGCCATTTTTGATCAGCAAGCAGAAAAATACAAAAGCATAGAATATGATAATCAATACCATTACAAAAGGTTGAAAGGTCGAAACCAGAACCACCTTGGTACCCATGAGCTTGAGCAAAAAGGCATAAATCAGCTGGTCAAAGAGAAGACCTATAGTCAGCCCCAAGCATACAGCCACTAGCCCGAAAATTAGCAGCTCAATAAAGGTCATAACAAAGAGATGGCGTTTATTGAGCCCCAACATGCCGTAAAGCCCCAGCTCCTTGGAGCGATTCTTCATGACAAATTGATTGGCATAAAAGACAATAATTCCAGCTGTGATGTTCACAATAACGACCCCGAGGATCAAAACGAAGATAATAGAGCTGGCACCTGTCATTTTGGATAGATTGGGATTAAAAGCCAAGGAGTTGAAAATATAAGAAATGGCTACAGCCACACAGGTAGCCAGTGCAAAGGGATAATAGAGACGACGGTTCTTAATCAGATTGGATACCGCCAATTTTGCTGCTAATCGAAACACTAGTCCTTCACCTCACTTGCCATAACAGTCAGAGTATCGGAAATCTCTTGGAACATCTGCCGCTCGGTCTTGTCACCACGGAAGATTTGGTTGTAGAGAATCCCATCCTTGATAAAGAGTACCCGCTTGGCGCGACTAGCCGCTGCTGTCGAGTGGGTCACCATGAGAATAGTTTGACCACGGGCATTGATGTCGTCAAAGACATCCAGCAGGGCTGCCGAAGATTTGGAATCCAAGGCTCCCGTCGGCTCGTCCGCCAGCAGAATCTCAGGGTCTGTGATGATAGCCCGAGCCACTGCTACCCGCTGCTTTTGACCACCGGAAATCTCATAAGGAAACTTCTCTTGAAGCTTGTTAATCCCCAGCTCATTGCAGGTCGTGACCAGCTTTTGCATCATCTCGGTAATGGGACGGCGAGAGAGGACCAGCGGCAGGAGAATATTATCCTTGACCGACAGGGTATCCAACAGATTGAAATCCTGAAAGACAAAGCCTAATTTCTCTCGGCGGAAGCTGGAAGCCTGGCTGTTTTTGATGGTTGCCGTGTCAGTTCCGTTGAGAAAGACACGGCCCTCAGTCGGCTTGTCCAACATGGCTAGGATGTTGAGCAGAGTGGATTTCCCGGAGCCTGACTCCCCCATGATGGCGACATATTCGCCTTTTTCTACCGTAAAGTGAATGTCTTTCAAGGCCTCTACTTGGCTGCCCTGAAAGCGAGTTTTATAAATCTTTTTCACGTGCTGTACGTCTAATAATGTCATACTCGAACCTCTTCTTTATTTAAATTGATACTACTATCATACCGGAAAGACAGACAAGTTTCCATAACCTAATCTTTCATTTTGCCTGCCAATCTTACATTTTTGTCATCTTGTGCTCCAAGTCGGATAAAGAGAAAAGCCAACTGACCTTTCTCTTATCCTTGAATACTGGAATATCTCAGTGACTGTACTGCAGCCAGAAATAATATTGACTGGAAGCACAGCCTAAGCGAGTCTTCTCGATTTCTTCCTTGGAAATCTTTTGAGCTTTAGGTTTACTTTGGCGATGGTTAAAAAGATTGATTTTCATAGCGGGCCTCCTTCTTGAAATCTGATTATTAGTTTGGAAGATTGTTATCTTCTTTTTCTTTACACTTATAGGATACCGGATTCCCAGGCTAGCTGCCATAAGATAACCTTTCATTTTAGCCTTTAAACTTACATTTTTGTCACTTATAAAAAATAGTTTTCGATTGCCCTTAAACTGCGTCAATAGCCCTAAATTCAACGATACCTATCGGCTTCTTTCGTCAAGCGCATAAAAAAACAAGCGTCAATTTTCATTGACACTTGCTTTCTGTTTTATTTTTTGAAACGGATTCCGAAATAAACCCCACAACCAACTATCAGAATCAGACCAAAAGCAAGTAGCGTAAAGCTGATTTCTGTACCTGTGAAAGGCAGAATTTTCTTCGTCTTCGCCTTATCTCCAGGTTTATCTTGATTTGATTTTTTCGGATCTGGATCAGTCGGTTTCGTTTGGTCAGTTATGACTAACTTCCCTCCCTTGTATTCTACTGTATTTCCATTGGCATTTACAACTGTTACTGTGCCATCAAGATTCACTTGGAACACAATGTCGGTAACAGCTAAGTAACCGGTTGGGGCTGCAGCTTCATGGAAGGTATATACTCCAGGAGCTAATTCAAGCTCATGCGATGTATTTGCTTCTGAAGTCCATTTCGCTACAGGATTTCCAGTTGCCTCTTTGCCTTGGAAAATTTGAATCTCTGCACCAGCAATCTCAGCACCGCCAAGATTGACCTTACTGAAGGTCACCTTACGTGGAAGATCATCGTCCTTATCCGTTACTGTAACAGTTGAGCCGTTGGTTACGACCTTGTTGTCTTCACCCTTAGAGTCTTTCTCTCCGACATTGATTACTTCTACTGTGCCGTCAGTTTTGACTTGGAAAGTAATGTCAGTAACTTTAAGGTAGCCGGTCGGTGCCGCTTCCTCATGGAAGGTATAAGTGCCAGGTGCCAAGTTGATGTTCTTAGACTGATTAGCTTCCGAAGTCCAGCTTTCGACTGCGTTTCCTTCAGCTTTATCGCCCTTGTAGATCTTGATTTGAGCACCAGCAATTTCAGTACCGCCGAGGTTGACCTTGCTGAAGGTCACCTTACGTGGAAGATCATCGTCTTTATCCGTTACAGTCACTTTGGAACCATCGGTTACAACCTTGTTGTCTTCACCCTTGGAGTCTTTCTCGCCAACGTTTGTCACTTCCACTGTGCCGTCTTGTTTGACTTGGAAGGTGATGTCGGTCACTTTAAGGTAACCAGTTGGAGCTGCTTCCTCATGGAAAGTGTAAATGCCAGGTGCTAAGTTGATGTCCTTAGACTTACCAGCTTCGGATGTCCAGCTTTCTACTGCTTGGCCTTCTGCCTTGTCGCCCTTATAGATCTTAATCTCTGCACTGGTAATCTCAGTACCACCGAGGTTGACCTTACTGAAGGTCACCTTACGTGGTAGATCATCGTCCTTATCGGTAATAGATACTGTTGAACCACTGGTCACAACGGTGTTAGCTTCGCCCTTAGCGTCTTTCTCGCCAACGTTTGTCACTTCCACTGTGCCGTCATGCTTGACTTGGAATGTGATGTCGGTTACTTTGAGGTAACCAGTTGGTGCTGCTTCCTCATGGAAGGTGTAAGTACCAGGCTCCAAATTGATTTCTTTAGACTGATTAGCCTCGGATGTCCAGCTTTCTACTGCTTGGCCTTCAGCTTTCTCGCCCTTATAAATCTTGATTTCAGCACCAGCGATTTCTGTACCACCTAGGTTTACTTTACTGAAAGTCACCTTACGCGGGAGATCATCGTCCTTATCGGTCACCGTAACAGTTGAACCATTTGTCGCTACGGTGTTAGCTTCGCCCTTAGCGTCTTTCTCGCCAACGTTTGTCACTTCTACTGTTCCGTCAGTTTTTACTTGGAAAGTAATGTCTGTTACTTTGAGGTAGCCGGTTGGGGCTGCTTCCTCATGGAAAGTATAAGTACCTGGAGTCAAGTTTAATTCTTTAGACTTACCAGCTTCAGAAGTCCAGCTTTCTACGGCTGTACCTTCAGCTTTATCGCCTTTGTAGATTTTGATCTGAGCTCCGGCAATCTCAGTACCGCCGAGGTTGACCTTACTGAAAGTCACCTTACGTGGAAGATCGTCGTCCTTATCGGTCACTGTAACAGTTGAGCCTTTTGTAACGACCTTGTTGTATTCACCTTTAGAGTCTTTTTCACCAACATTGGTCACTTCCACTGTACCGTCTGTTTTGACTTGGAAAGTGATATCGGTCACTTTCAGGTAACCGGTTGGTGCGGCTTCCTCATGGAAGGTGTAAGTGCCTGGTGCCAAGTTCAATTCTTTAGACTTACCAGCTTCTGAAGTCCAGCTTTCTACAGCTTGACCTTCTGCCTTGTCGCCTTTGTAGATCTTGATCTCTGCACCGGCGATTTCAGTACCGCCGAGGTTAACTTTACTGAAAGTAATAGCTTTCAGACTATTGTCCTCTTTATCGGTTACAGTAAGAACCAAGCCATTTGCTTCAACAGAATCTGTTGCACCTTTAGCATCAACTGTAATGGTACCATCAGAATGAACTGTGAACTTAATATCTTCTACAGCTACAAATCCAGCAGGAGCAAGGCTTTCTTTCAGAGAATAGGTCCCTGGAGCTAACTTAACCACCTTAGATGCGTTGGCTTCGGATGTCCACTCTGCAACAGGCTTAGCTTCAGGACGAATCTGACTGCCTTTGTAGAGTTTCAATTTCGCACCAGGAATTTCCTTCCCGTTTGGATCTACTTTCTTGATCGTCACATCTCGTTCTGAGTCGTCATCCTTGTCTGTTACCTTCAAGGTTGCTCCGTCAGTCACAACCTTGTTGTTTTCACCTTTGGAGTCTTTCTCGCCGACATTGGTCACTTCCACTGTGCCGTCATGTTTGACTTGGAAAGTGATGTCGGTTACTTTCAGGTAACCAGTTGGAGCTGCTTCCTCATGGAAGGTGTAAATACCAGGCTCCAAATTGATTGCTTTAGACTGATTAGCTTCGGAAGTCCAGCTTTCTACTGCTTGACCCTGTGCTTTGTTGCCCTTGAAAATCTTAATTTGAGCGCCAGCAATTTCTGTACCGCCTAGGTTGACCTTACTGAAGGTAATGGCTTTAGGACTATTGTCCTCCTTGTCGGTAATCGTCAGAATTGACCCTGCTGCTTGAACAGTATCTTCTGCTCCTTTTTTCACAAGAGCAACAGTACCATTAGCACCTACTGTAAATGTGATATCTTCAACATATTGATAACCCGCAGGAGCGTTAGCTTCAGTCAGTGTATAGGTTCCTGGAGACAATTTTATTACTTTAGAAGTGTCAGCCTCAGAAGTCCAGTCTGCAACGGGAGCTTCTTCCTGATCAACATGATCACCTTTATAGATTTTCAGTTGCGCACCAGGAATTTCTTTCCCGTTTGGATCTACTTTTTTGAAAGTCACATCCTGCTCGGTTACCGTCTTCTTATTGACAATCTCGCGTGATACAGATTTGTCTGTTCCAAAATCCTGGGAACCAATCTTAATTTCCTCAGTTAATTTATCATATCCTGTAGGAGGAGTCACTTCACGGATGGTATAATCATCGCGCAACAAGTCACCCAAGTTGGCATTCCCGTTAGAATCTGTGGTTAATTTTCCGACAACTGCTCCGCTCCGATCACGAACAACTTCAAATTCTGCACCTTGCAGATTTTCACCATTTTCATTAACCTTATGGAGCTTAATGGTGAAAACATAGCCTTCTCCAACACCGCCTGCAATCTGATAAGAACGATTTTCAGATGATGTCGTTGTTTGACCACCATTATAGGTCATGGTAGCACTGTTGGAAACGCGCTCACCATCAACTAGATCGTAATCTGCTTTTGTCTTATAGTCCAGCAAATACCCGAAACCATCCATGTCGCCAAGGTCAATCGTGAATCCATCACCCGCGGCATTCTCCGTGATTTTTGATTGGAAATTAGCTGTCACGTCTTCTGTTGAATCCCGCACCCAATCTCCATTATTCCAGCGCCAAGCAATTTTATAGACTCGAATTGAGTCTCTCATGATTTTAAAATTAGGCGAGGTAATCTTATCAGTTATCGTTACATCGGTATAATGCTCCATATTGCGGTTAATCGCAATATTGTAATGAACTTCATTCTTACCGTCTTCCGCTGCCTGATAAGAGCTCTTCTCAATTTTTGAGTCATATCTTTTGGGTGGTCCATTATAATGGACGATTCCCGGATACAACATCCGACCTCCTACGGTAAATCCACCATTCAAGTCACTTTCTTGTCTCACAACATCATGGTCAACTCGTGCATAGAAGAAGAATTCTCCTTGGACACCAGACTTTTGCTCAACATAATTTGTATAGGTCAAAGTAATGGTCTTGTTGGTTGAATCCAAAAATCCATTTGCAACTACGTTATCCGAGCTGTCTTTAAGCTCAATAGCTGAAGAGTTCCCAAAAGCATACTCAGAAGGCAAGGTGATTTTTGTCGTATCTCCTTGATGTACTTGGTTATCCGGCAAGACAAACTTTGCGTAAACTCGAAAAGTTTCCCAAATATCAATTCCCTGCGTCAAATCACCACCTGAAGAATTCTTCAGGCTCATCTCAGTGATAACATCACCAAACTCAGCTGCTTGCACCTGAGTAAGAGGAGCAACTGATGGCAAAATGACTCCTAAACAAAGAATAATAAGGTGGAGCAATGCTCTAATCCTTTTGTTCATGCAATTTTCCTTTCTCACAATATTCAGTTTTAAATGTACAATGTAATTGTATACTAACTGAGCTTCCCCATCTTGTCAGTGCCCACTTGCTAAAAAGCGAACATTTATAGATACATTACATCTACATTTTATCATACTATAAGAAAAATGGCTATACACAAAAGGAAATTTTTTTTAACATTTGTTTACCTTTTTGTCATTTAGAAAAGGTGGACGATTTGTATGGTTCATTTGCAAATCAGACCACTATTGCTAGGGCCAATTGCGTCTGACAATCAATGTCCTCAATAACATAGAAAAACCGAAAACAAAGTCCGGTTCTTCTGATTTATTTCCTAAACGTCAGGGCATAAAATTTTCCATCCCAGAGGAGTTTCAACTCCTTTTCTTTGACTCCGGCCGGTATAGTAGCCTCAATTTCTCCCAAATCAACGGTAGCGTCCTTAAAATAGTTCTTGCTGAAGTGGTTCTTCTTATATTGCTGGTCCACATAGTCTGCCGTCTCGTCTGAAATCATAATCTTAGTTCCTGGCTTAGCCACCCGCAGCATTTCCTGCATGGCCTTGGCCTTATCACTAAAGAAATTAATTCCACCGATATGATAGACGATGTCAAAGCTATCATCTGCAAAAGGCAGGTCCTCTGCACAAGCATGAAAGAGTTGCAGATTTGTCTTCTTGGCACAGGATTTCTGACATTTTTTCAGCATGCCTATGGAAATATCTGCCCCAACAAAGTCTAGGCTTTTCAGGTCAATATTCTCAGGAATGTAGCGCAGGTCGTGGCCAGTCCCGATAGAGACATAAAGAACTGACAAATGATCCTTCCATTCTATTTCTGCCATCTGGTCCTTTCTCAGCTTGTCAATAGCTTTGCCATGGAGAAGTGGCCCCATCCATTTCTCACCAAAATCATACCAACGAGCCAAGCGATTGTACATGGTCATGTATTTGGCATTGTCCCCTGAGACATAGTCCGGATTCAGCGCTAGATAGATGTCTCCGTCTTTTTGAAGATCCTCTAACTTCAATCCTGGCTTCAGCTTCTCTTGTATTTTTGTATCTGTCATATCTTCTGTCTCCTTTTTCTATTTGCCATTTATTATAGAGGATTCTGAGACAAAAACAAGAGTTTTTCCGTAAGTGGCTGCCTAGTATGAGTAACCGGAAGAAATTGCTCAGTAAGCTGCAAAAAAACTGGACAAAAAATGTGCAAACAAAAGAAGATAAAGCATTCTGCCTTATCCTCTCTTTATTTATTTGCTCAGTCGAGTCTTACGGTAAAGTCCTAAAAGAGTCAGAACTACCAGACCAGCAAGAACTAGTCCAAGACTTTCGGCAGAGCCAGTCGCAGGAAGCACCTTTTTAGATTTTCCTTGACCATCTGCTGCTTTATCAGAATCAGATGATTGATTTGGCTTAATACCACCTTGAACTGCTTTATCAGGGGTACCAGGTTCAGCTGGTGCCGCTTGGTCAGTAATGAACAACTTACCATCTGTATATTCTACAGCATTGCTATTGGCGTCTAGAACTGTTACAGTACCATCTTCATTGACTTGGAAGATAATATCAGTCACAGCCAAGTAACCTGTCGGAGCCGCTTCTTCATGGAAGGTGTAAATACCTGGCTCTAGGTTAATTTCCTTAGATTGGTCAGCTTCTGAAGTCCAAGATGCGACAGGACTGCCCTTGCTTTCCCGTCCCTTGAAAATTTGAATCTGAGCACCAGCAATTTCCTCACCAGCTAGATTGACCTTGCTGAACGTTACCTGTTTGTCCGCTGGAGTTTGAGTTTTCTTATTGACCACATTGACTGCAACCAATCTGCTATCTCCAGAATCTCCAGAGGCAGGACTGCCTACGTTCAAAGTCTTACCAAAATCCGTCGGACTGATGGTAATATCCTCTGTCAGGCGATCGTAACCAGCTGGAGCAGTCGTTTCACGTAGGATATAAGTGTCGCGCAGAAGATTACCAACTTCCGCATTGCCATCCGCATCTGTCGTGATTGTGCCAACCACCTTATTGGTCGCTTTCCGCACCACTTCAAAGACTGCACCGCTCAGAGAAGCATTAGACTCATCTGTTTTGTGAACCTTCACCTTGAAGTTATAGCCTTCTGACTTTCCGCCAGCAATTTGATAAGAGTATTCATTAGTTACAGACACTGTCTCGGTATTGTTGTAGTTCATAGTAGCCTTATTTCCTACAACTTCTCCATCAGCCAAATCATAGTCAGCCAGTGTCTTGTACTCAACTAGGTAGCCGAATCCTTCTACATCTCCGAAGTTGATTGTCAAGCTATCGCCTTCAGCGCCAAAGGTCATTTTAGACTGGAAGTCTGCTGTTACGTCTTCAGTCGAATCACGCGCCCAATCACCATTATTCCAGCGCCAAGAAACCTTATAAACCCGTACAGAGTCTTGAACAATCTTAGCGTTTGTATCACCCAACTTGTCCGTCACAGAGACATTTTTGTAGTTGCCCATGTTACGGTTAATGGCTACATTGTAGCGGATTTCATTCTTAGCATCAGCATCCCACTGAAAAGCACTCTTTTCTAGCAGAGACTCATACTTTTTCGGAGGTCCATTATAATGAATGCTGCCGGCAGGAATCCTATTATTGCCTACAGTGAAAGTAGCTGGAATATCCCTTTCCTCTGTGACGACCTCGTGGTCAATCCGCGAATAGAAGAAAAACTCGCCTCTGACACTGGATTTCTGCTCCACATAGTCTGTGTATGTCAGTGTGATGGTCTTGGCATCGCTATCCAGGACTCCATTAGCCACCAGGGCTCCGTTTTCATCCTTGAGCTCAATAGCTGAAGAATTCCCAAAGGTAAACTCATTCGGTAAATGAATCACCGTTGTATCACCTGCATGGGCTTGGTTGTCTGGCAGGGCAAACTTAGCATAGACGCGGAATGTCTGCCAGATATCCACACCATCGGTCAGCTGCTCACCAGAGTTAGTGGTGAGATGCATTTCAGTGATGACATCATTAAGTTCAGCCGCCTGAGCCTTAAGGGTTCCGGCTAGGAAAGGCAGGAACACGCCTAGACAGAGAATGATTAGCTGAAACCATACTCTCAGTTTTTTATTCATGCAATCTTCCTTTCTCACAAGTAAAATTTGTTTAAAAGTACAGCGTATTGGCCAGCCAGTTAAACACACTCTTTTCATGTTTTTCTGCCTTTTTGACAAACACTGGAAAGACAATACTAATTCATTGTACCATATTGACTGTTAAAAAACTATAGGAATGCTCACAGGGTTTTATCATAAAAAAGGAGAAAGAAGACGCTAAGCCTTCTCTCTCCTATTGATACGAAAACAGGTCAAAAGATGACCTAAAAATCATTGACCAAACTCCGCTCTTCTATTTTGACAAAAAGGTCAATCTTTATGTGACGCACTGGAAGTTGCATCTACTTGATTCTGATCTGTTTCTTCTTGTTTGGAAGAATTTCTTTCTGTCTTATCTGAAGTGTCGGGCTCTTTCTGTGTATGCCCGCAGTCCGTTAGGATAAAGACAGAAATCAGAGCCAGAAACAAGCTCCCAATTTTCTTGAACCTAGACATACGATTTCTCCATTTATGCGAAACTTGATGAGACTAGCACTCCGCCAAAAATGCCTGCACAGTCTTGACATCTTCTTGACTGCCGCCTTGGTCAATATCGCAGATATGCTGGAGCCCGTATTTTTCAATAATCAAGGCAGTCGCCCCGCAGAAAGTCCGGCCGTGTTTAACAGAGTCACCATTGTTTACAAAACCTTTAATCAGCCCAGGATGTTTCTTGATAAAGCGTTTGGTAGACCACGGAATTTTCCCAGCACCAGCATTTCGAGTAATGAGGATACAGGGCTCTTCCAGTTTTTCCCTGATAGTCTGGGTCGGATAGCCCAATGATTCTGCAAATCGTTTACCAACACCAGTATTTGAATCATAAACTACAATCATCTTCATCACCTACTTTCTTAAAAAAAGGATAGCAAACCAAGCCGCAAAGCCTAAAACCACAATATCTGAGATGAGCATAAGCATGAACTCCAAATCTGGCATCATGTGAATGTACATCAGCAATGCTAAAGTTGTCAAAGCCAGTACCGTCAGCTTAGCAACTGCTGGCAAGCCCGGAATCAAAGCTGCTCCTATTAGGATCACAATGAGACCTCCGACTAAAAATGACTGAAAATCCACACTCAAACTAAAACCAACTGTCACACCGCCGTAGCCAATGGTCAAAAGACCAATCAGCACCAGACAGATACCAAAAATAGCCAATCCGCTCATGGCAAATCCTCCTTGCTTATTCATTCTTTTCCTCACTTTCTGTTTTTGAATGAACAATTCCTAGCATTCATTCAAGACCTTCTAAAAAATAATTCACTTTATACTTATCCAATCACGTTTCTTATCATTACTATTCGCACTACATAAGACATCACCTCCTTTATGTGTGAATGAATATTTTTATAAATTCATTCATTTTTACTTCTAAGTAAAGGAATTTCCTCTATTTGGAAAAAATTCCCTTAACAAAATATTTCACTAAAGTCTCAAGACTATCGAAGTAGCCTGAAAATTCCTGCTCCGTGACATGCATGTCTATGTAGTAAATCAAGTCATAAACCTTCATGATCTCAGCTATTTTCTCCTTCGAAAAGTCCTCTTCCTGCAAGCGCTGGCTGAAAGTCTGAATCAGAAACTGATGAAAGGCATTGGACGCTCGTCCGGAATCCTGATTATAGTAATCGTGCAGAATCTGAGAAATGCCCGGCTTGTTCCACTCAGCCAGAATTTTATTGGGCGAAATCAATTCAAAAGTGACTGCAAAAAGCTGTTCAATGATTGCCTCGGGCTCGCCCTGCCAGTCTACGCGTTGCATGATTTCCTCACGTACACGGCTATTTTCAGCTACATAAACCTCCAAGAAGATAGCTTCTTTGGATTCATAATACTTGTAAAAGGATCCGACAGCCATATGGCTTCTCTTGGCAATATCAGAAATTCCAGCTGCCTTATAGCCTTTTTCCGCAAAGACTTCTCTAGCCGCAGCCAGGAGCTCATTTTTTTTATCCATTTCCACGCCTCTTTTGTGAATGAATTTATTTTTATGTTCATTCATATTTTAACACAATATTGCCACTTGTCAAGCATTTATGTTATACTATACAAAAAAGATAGTTTGCTAATCAAATTATTTTTTAGATTATATTTTGGAGGTTGAGCTATGCTCAAGGAAAGACGAAACCAGGGTACCATCGCCCTACTGGTAATTTCTCTTATTTTTCTAGCAGTTGCTGCAGTGATGGGCTTTATCCAATACCAAAAAGTCAACACCAAGACTGCCTATGATCGAAATAGCGAGTCTGGAGCAGATTCAGCAGTCTATGCTGAAGTGTCATATATTTTCCCGGAGGCCCTGATTGAAGTAGAAGATAATACTCAAGTTTGGCTGGTTGCCTACCAAGACGGATATGTTGGTCTGCAGGCTAAAAAAGGGGACAAGCAGATTGCCCAGCTCTTGGAAAAAGAGAAAAAGGGCGAGCTGGAAAAAAATCCTGTCCGAATCGTTGGCTCCTACGTTAATGCTAACTCCCCTAAGAAAAATCAGGGATATATCTCTAATTATGGCAGCCTCGTTCGCGGTCTCCTAGCAGACAATCCCGAAGTCATCACAGTAATGTCAAGCAGCTCCTATATCTCTATCACTGAATTTGAATCTGACAATCTTGCATTCATGTTCTACATTCTGTTTTTGATTGGACTCAGTGTTTTCTTTGTCGTTATAGGAATTATCGGCCGCAAGAAAAATATCGCTGCCTACGAAGAAATCTATGCAGCCTATCCAGAGACCAAGGATAATCTCAATATCCTGCTTGAGCAAGCTTCTTTCCACGACGATGTGCTGAAAATTGCTGTTTATAAAGACCATCTCATTACCTACTATCGAGGTTTCAAGGCGATTGATCTCAAACAGGTTGTCCATCTCTACCACCACATTCTCACCATGCATCGCGGCTTCGTTGCTTCAAACAGAAACTCAACCTTAGTTGCTGTCCGAAACAATCAAAAGAAATACCAAATGCCTATTAAGAACATTGGTAAAACAACGGACACCAAACTCCAGTCAACCTTTGACTATCTCTACAACCACTTCCCTCATATCAGATTGGGAGTGTAATAGCACATAAAACTCAAGCTAGAAAATTTAGCTTGAGTTTTTTAGATACAAAAAACAGGAGCAGGATACAATCCAGCTCCATTTGTTTTTATGATATGCTTGTCAGAATGATTTTCAGCAAGTTACTTGCCTTCTTTTTCCTTTCTGCGCTTAGCCAAGGCGCTGTTAATCTTCTTGGTCTTAAGATTTGTATCCAAGTAACGAAAGAGCCATACAAAGAGGTAAATCAGAATAAAATTAAACCAGAAATGCCAGCTGGCAATTAAAAATCCCCAGTTATTATAGACCATGAAACAGCATACTAAGACTGCGACAGCGGCGAAATGCAGTAAAATCGAGACTGAAAAAGAAAATCGGTCTTCAAGAGTTTTTAACATTGAACTGATAATCCCAATCAAGCCGCTCATCACCATGACACTGATGATATTACTTGTTGTGGGCGGATTTTTTTGAATAGAGAGAGCAAGGACAATCAGATAGACTGCACTCCCTGTCTGGATGCCCATCAATATAGCGTGTAGACATTTTTTTATACTCATCACTTACCTCCTAGATTCCCAGATATTCCATCAAGAGTTTGACATAGCGACGGCTGACTTCGGTCTTGATTTGATTGGTCAGCTTGGCCGTCATATTGCCAGAAAAGCTGTCAGACAAAGACTCCAGATGGTCAATATTGATGACAGCATGCCGGGAAACCTGGATAAAGTTCGAGCTGCTAATCCGCTGCTGAAAGCGAGTCAAGGTCTCTGTCGTCTTGTAAATGCCTTCTCTGCTGTAAATCATCAGAGTTGTCTGGTTGATGTCTGCTAGGATAATATCTTCTGTCCTCAACATGACCAGTTTATCGTCCGACTTGATAGGCAGGACGCCACTTGGCCCTGCCTTGTACTGCTCTAAATAATCTAAGATGGCCTTGGCTTCTGCCCCTAGCTGGTCTGCCTTGACTACAACCAGCGGATCCTTGGATGAAATGGTTGGATCTGTTTCAAATTTTGCTTGCAAGAGGAAGCTCCCTATTCACATTCTATTGTAGTTTCAGCCGGCGGACGGCAATCATATTTTGCACCATCCAAATAAGCGCTATTGCAACTAAAACTACTCCAACTATATAGAAAGTTTCTGTCCTTGTCAAGAGCTCCTGCCATTCAATGCGAATTCCCATTGTTTTTTCAAAAGCTGCTTGTGACTGGCTGCTATTAGCAAAAGTATCTGCTAGACTTTCTTTCATGAGAACCTGTCTGAAAAGAGATGCCATGTAGTTAGAAGGCGTAAGCTTCATCAGGTTTTGCGCCATATTCGGCAAGGTTCCAATGGGGATATAGGTACCCACTAGAAAACCAGAAGTTGCTCCAACTACTGTCGCCAATTTCCCTAAACTATCCACTGATTTGAAGCATTGAACAATCAGAGCATTTATCAGTGTGGCCAAGAGGCTGTTTAAGATCATCAGAAGAACCAGGTAAGGAAGGATTCCCCACTCAAAGGAAATGTTATCCGCTAGCGTAAAATAGCTGAGCATAAAGGCAAACATAATGACCTGCATCAAAAAGCCGATAATAACAGAGCTGACAAGATAACTAAGCTGCAAGCCCCATGGTCCCAAGTCTGTGATAAAGAGGTCGTCTATCACCTTCCGCTCCCGGTCTTCGACCTGCCGGGAGAAAGCTGCCAATGTGGTCGTTAATCCTGTAACTGCCAACACGCCGCCAATCAGCCACAAGTCCATCAGCTGGCTGGAATGGTCTTTGTAATTATTTTTCAAAAAAACGATATAAAGCACAAAGGGAATAATCGCTCCGAAGAGGGACAAAATTACCCCACTGCGGTTGCGGAAATAAAGTAAAAAATTACGTTTTATCAAAGCGAGCATATTAGCGTACCTCTCTTCCTGTCAGTGCCATAAAGGCATCGTCCATTGTTCCGGGTTGGAATTCAAATTGTTCGATATAGGGACCAGCCTGAGCCAATAAGGTCAGAGCTTCTTGAGTCGTTTTAGGGTGGAGGATAAATTCCCCTTCCTTGGCTTGCTCCCAAGCGCAGCCTCTTGGCAAGCTTTTCTCTAAACTTGCTGAATCTTGACTCAAAATCCGTAAGACATTGCGGGCATAGCTTCCCTTAATCTGGTCTGCAGAGCCTTGGGCAATGACCTGACCATGATCTACGATATAGATCTTATCTGCATCATCAGCTTCATTGAGATAGTGGGTTGTCAAGACAATGGTCATCTGCTCTTCTTTCTGAATTTGCTTGAGCAGGCTCCAAATACTCTCCCGAGTCTGAATGTCCAGGCCTGTCGTCGGCTCATCCAGAAAGAGCAGGTCGGGGCTATTGAGCAAAGCTCGAGCAATATCCACCCGACGCTTTTGGCCACCAGACAGTGTCCCATAAGGCTGCTTGGCAAAGGCTGACAAGCCCAGCTGAGAGACCAAGCGCTCGATTCTACCTGTCGGCATCTCCTTGTACTGCTTGGCTCTGATAGTCAGATTTTCCAAAACTGTCAGCCGGACGTCCAACACACTGTTTTGGAAAACCACACCCAACTTAAGCTTTTCAGCATAGCAAATCTGCCCGGATGTCGGCCGCAAGAGACCTATCAGCATCTGAATAGTTGTCGATTTTCCTGCACCATTAGGGCCTAGAATAGCTGTAAAACTGCCTCTCTCAATCTGAATATTCAGATCATTAACTGCCACCTTATCGCCATAAACCTTGCTAAGATTTTTCGTTTCTACTAACATGATTTTTCTCCTTTTCTTTACCTCTGAGACTATGATAGCAAGTCTTTTTTGAAAAATCTCGGCTTTTTGGACAAGCGGTAAAATGAGGGAGATGAGAGGTGAAAATCCAGATGTCAAAAAATCCCCGACCATTCGGTCAGGGAAGTCTATTAGCGGGCAACAATCTTGCGGTAGCTGCGTGAAGTCAGAAGAAAGACCATGATATAGGTCAGGAGGAAGACTCCGCAAGTTGCAAGTGTTGTCTGAATTAAGAGAGGAAGATTGGTCACACCCAATAGGGCAACTATCAAGCGCAGCATATGAAAGACCGCTGCTACATGTAGAAAAGCAAAGATGAGAGGTAGGAAGAAAACAGTCAAAATCTGCTTACGAATGGTACTTCTAGTCTGCTTTTCATCTAAACCAACTTTTTGCAAGATGATAAAGCCATCTCGGTCTTCATATCCTTCAGAGATTTGCTTGTAGTAAATCACGAGAACAGCTCCTAGAAGGAAGATAACCGAGAGGAAGACACCGATGAAGAGCAAGGTTCCAGTAAGTTCCTGATAGCTCTTTTCTGCACTATAACGGTCACTAGCCATTGCGAAGCTACTATCTTGAGCTTGTTCCTGATCCAAAGTGTCCCTCAACCCCAGTTGGACTTGCTCGACAAACTTTTTACTGCCCTTAGTCTCTGAAGCAACTCCAATGTAGTAGTAATGATCCACATCGAGATTAACCTCTTTGCTATCATTGACCACCATATAGAGCCCCTGTTCCATGGTTACATCGTTTGGATTAGGGATTTCCCCATGAGTGAAATTCGACGATAAAAGCTGCTTAATCTTCCAGTCCTTACCATTCACTCGGAGAGGCTTATCCTTATTCAAGGAAATATTTTTCCCGTAAACCAGAGTTTCATCGTCTGCTAAGTCTATCTTTTCCCCTGTCATTTTTTCATAATCCTGACGATTGATGACCGTAATCGTGCCGGCAGACTTGGTCAAGATACTTGTATCCGACTCTAGCTCTCTTTGCATTGGAACTGTCACATCATTACCAGCCAGTTTCGTAATGAAGGCTGATTGGTAGAGATAGGTAGTATAGCTTGGCTTCTTCAGACCTGTGTCCTGAGCAACTTGCTGGACCTTGTCCAACAGATCCTCCTTCTGATCGGTCGATTTCGGCAAGACGACGCTGACATTGTAATCCTTTGGATGCAAGGTAGTAATATAATCCTGACCCCCAACATAGATATTTATTGTACCAACCAGAGTCACTAAGAGCATGGTAGATAGAATGGAGATAGTTGCCAATCCTGCTGCATTTTTGCGCATCCGCGAGATAAGATTTGAAACAGAAATGAAATTCTGCGTTTTGTAGTAGTAGCCTTTGCGCTTTTTGAGAAATTTCAATAGTGTAATTGACCCTGCATTAAAAAGCAGATAGGTTGCTAGGATAACCATGATCACAGCTATAAAGAAATTGCCGATAGCAGCGACAGGCTTGGTAACGGTCAAAGCCATATAAT
>ERZ773009.233-NODE-233-length-40241-cov-6.060145_pt1 | contig 40241 bp, 34 predicted proteins | sample MGYA00580663_ERZ773009 | MGnify/ENA primary metagenome ERZ773009 (study PRJEB29015, sample SAMEA2737969) | human oral metagenome | biome: human oral; feature: human-associated habitat; material: dental | place: China | collected 2026 ... | reverse complement strand
GCTTCGCCTTCTGCAGGACTTCCTCGGTGATGTCCGCGCCCGCCTCGACGATGACAACACCGTTGTCCATCTTGATCGTACGCGTCGCCTTCTTGCCGAGCAGGAAGCGGCGGTGACGATCCTCGTTCACGCGCTCCGCGCTCTTGTCCTCGGCGGGCTCTGCCGCCGGCTCCTCGGGTGCAGGTGCAGCCTCAGCCACAGGTGCGGGCTCCTCTGCGGGAACCTCAACAGGAGCTTCCTCAACAACAGGAACTTCCGGCTCCGGCGCGACCTCGACCACGGGAGCGGGCTCTGCGACCGGCTCCTCGGCAACGGGTACAGGCTCAGCCACAGGTATGGGCTCCTCTGCGGGAGGCTCTGCCACAGGCGCAGTCTCCTCCACTGCAGGTGCCGCGACCTCTGCCACCGGCTCTGCCGCAGCCGCGGGGGCTGCGGGTGCTGTCACAGCGGGTGCCGCCGGTGCAGCCGCTGCGTCAGATTTTTTTCCGGCATCGCCCTCCGGGGAGATCACGGTGACTTCCTTCCCAAAGATGGAAACCTGATCCGCCGTAACCTCGGACGTCATGCCCTCGGGTGTTGTAACCTCGCATTTCTCGATGCTGCCGTCCTCGCCGATGAAGATCTCGGAGATGATCCCCTGAATCACGCCCGTACGCGTGATCGCCTTCGTCCCGATAACACGGATATTGTCGTCGAGCAGCGTCTCAAAATCCCCCGCCGCATCGAGCGTCAGGATATTCTCGCTGTTGTTGATCGTAACGGCATCCTCACCGACCGCAATGACATTATCATAGGGAATGAGCTTGACTCCGCGATACCAGTCCTCGTCCTCGATCGTGACCGCCGCCACGACGCGGTTCGGCGCATCGATGAGCAGGGTCTTGCTCATGCCGAGTTCACGCCCCTCCGTGATGCTGATGACGGGAAGTCCTAGGATGTCAACGCTTTTCTTCATTTCTATTCCTCCATTTTCAAAAATGTCAAGGGTGGGAAGCGTGCGCCTCGTCCGCCTGTCGGTTCGCCGCATCGATCAAATCCTTCGGCACGTCGCCAAAGGGAAGCGTCGGCGTGCCCCGCAGGGCAAGCAGGAGGGAGAGCGCATCCATGTACCGCAGGGATCTTTGAAACTCCTGCACTATGACGGGGTTCCGCGCGATGCTCGGCAGCGTGAGCGCATGGTTGAACAGGCTGCGCGCCGCGCCGTAGTCGCCCATGTTCTTGTAGAGCGTCGAGAGCTCAATGACCAGATACGGCATATAGGAGTCTCCGGGATGACGCGCGAGCGCCTCCCGGTACGCACGTATAGCACGCGCGGGGTTCTGCGCCGCCGACTCGTACGCGATGTCGAGCAGCGCATCAAGATCGGTCGGCAGCCGTTCCTCCTCAGCCGCAATGACAACGGCCGCGGCAGAGGTTGGAAGAGACGCGCCGGAGCGCGCCCCATCCGCTGCATGATCGACAGGGACGGCACCACCGGGCATTGATGCGAAGCGTTCCGGTGCCGTGCACACCGCCGGATCTGCGGGCGGTGCTCCAGCAGCCGCCGCATCCGTGATCGGCTCCGGTACAGCGTCCGGATCCTCCTCAAAGGCAAGCGACGCCGCATCTGCCCGCGGGCGCACCCGATGTGCAGCCCTTCGGTTATAAAGCGTCACACACGCGCCCGCACCGAGGATGAGCAGTGCCAGATGTACATAGTACATCCGCGTCAGCGCGGGGCTAAACGCGATCAGCCCCGCGACAAGCCCGACGCCGAGAAGTGCCGCAAGTACAACGGAGGAAAGCCGGATCTGCATCACTGCGCCGCCTCCCCCTTTTTCCCTTCGATCTCCACGCCGCGTTTCCTATGCCGCATTCACCGCACAGGTATTCTTGGACTCTTTCGACACGAATGAGAAAAATCCTTCCTTTTTCTGCAAAATATTCTTGAAAAACATTTTTATTTCCACCCTTTATTTTAGAGGGTATTTTATAGTATAATGACCGTGACATTCATTTGCATCCAAAAACACCGCCATGTGCGTCAGGATACGGGTGCAATGGGGACTATGTGCTTATCATTTTTTCGGATGGGAGAGGTTCATATGACGCAGGAAACGGTGACAATCGAGAACAAGACGGGCATCCATGCACGTCCCGCATCGGTATTCGTTCAGACCGCGACGAAGTTCAAGTCCAAGATCCAGCTCGAGGCAAAGGGCAAAAAGGTTGACGCCAAGAGCATCCTCATGCTGATGAGCATGGGGCTCGTCAAGGGCACCGAACTCACCATCATCGCCGAGGGCGAGGACGAGGCAGCGGCGGTCGCGGAGCTTGCAGGGCTCATCAAGTCGAAATTCGGCGAAGAGTAACATATGCCGGCGCCCCGGGGTTTTGCAGTACACAGCTTTGCCCCGAGGCGCTTTTTTCATCTGAAATTTTTCAGGAAAGAGGGGGATATATATGTCGGAGACCATCCGTGGAAAAGGTGTGATCTCGGGGATTGCCGTCGGCACAGTCATGCTCGCGGGGCAAAACCTCGACGGCTATCTCGCCGCCTACCACCCGGGAACGCTCGCGGAGGAAGAGAGCAAAGCGGAAGCGGCGATTGCAGCCGTCACGGAGACTCTGCTCACAACCATCGAGCGCCTGCGCAAAGAGGATCAGGCGGAGCAGGCCGCCATCCTTGAGGCACACCGCATGATGGTGCAGGATCCCATGATGGCGGACAATATCCGGAGTAAAATCGAAGCCTGCGGCAGCGCGCCGCAGGGCATCCTCGATGCCGCCAACGAGCAGGCGCAGGTCTTTGAGCAGATGGAGGATGAATACTTCGCCGCGCGTGCCGTCGATCTGCGCGATGTGGGCAAGCGCATTGCCAAATATGTCCTCGGCGTGAAGGAGCCCGAGCCCGGCGCAGGCCAGCTCATTCTCTGCGGAGAGGAGATCGAGCCGTCCGTCGTCGCGGGAATGCCCACAGATCAGATCGCGGGCGTCATCTTGGGCTCTGGCAGCGCGACGAGCCACGTCGTCATCATCGCCAAGGCGCGCGCGATCCCGACCGTCCTCGGCATCGGCGATAAGATCGAGCTCATCAGCGACGGCGACGAGGTCATCCTCGACGGCAGCCGCGGCGACATCGTCATCCGCCCGACCGAGGCAGAGCGTGCGCTCTATGAAATGAAGATCGACGAGCAGAAAAAACTCGCCGCCCACTACGCCGCGCTCAAGGATCTCCCCGCCGTCACAAAGGACGGCGTGCGCATTGAGCTGACGGCGAACATCGGCACCCACATGGATGTCGACAACGCGCTGACCTACGGCGCGGAGGGCGTTGGACTCTTCCGCTCGGAGTTCATCTTCATGGGCTCCTCGACCATCCCGACCGAAGAGGATCAGTTCAAAGTTTACCGCGCCGCCGTCGAGAAATGCGGCGATCATATCTGCGTCATCCGTACGATGGACATCGGCGGGGACAAGCCGCTCCCCTACCTCAACATCGATCCCGAGGAGAACCCGTTCCTCGGTTACCGTGCACTGCGCATCAGCCTCGACCGGCACGACCTCTTCCTGCCGCAGATCAAAGCGATCCTGCGTGCGGGACTCTACGGCAAAGCCGCCATGATGGTGCCGATGGTCATCAGCGTCAGCGAGATCCAGCGCGTGCAAAAACTCGTCGAGCAGGCGAAAGTCGAGCTCGCCCACGAGGGCAAAGAGTATTCCGATGACGTACAGGTTGGCATCATGGTCGAGACACCCGCCGCCGCCGTCGTCTCCCCGCTCCTTTCCGCCTACGTCGACTTCTTCAGCATCGGCACGAACGACCTCATCCAGTACACGCTTGCGGTCGACCGGGGCAACGCCCAGATCGCGCATCTCTACAACCCGTTCAACCCCGCCGTCCTGCGGCTCATCCAACGCACGATCCAAAGTGCGCGCGAGCGCGGCATCTGGGCGGGCATGTGCGGCGAGATGGCGAGCGACCCGTACGCCGCCGTGCTGCTGCTCGGCATGGGCATCACCGAACTCTCCATGAGCGCGCCGTCCATCCCGCGCGTCAAGGAGATGATCCGCTCCGTCACATCGACGCAGGCAAAGGATCTCCTCGCTGACGTCATGAAGATGGAGCACGGCGTCGACATCCGCGCCTATGTGCACAAAATGCTCGGCGATACGACAGGCGCCGTCGCCGAAGGATAAATTTCTTCTCCTGTTGCTTTTCTCACAGACGCCATGTGCTGCATGAGGTATCCTATGCATGTGTGTTATATTTGACGATCAAGACGGAGCTGTTGCACGCGCAAGTGTAACAGCTCTGTTTCATATGAGACAGGGCGCGCGGCGCTATATGGCGGATTGCGCCGTAACGCGTGTGCCGTTTGGGTATCCGCCGCAGCCGGTTTTAAGCGCCGCTTTTTTGGCAGGGCGGATGCCAAAGCGGCGCTAAAACATATCCGATGAAAACATCAAGAACAATCTAAAGATGCGTGAGAAGGGGGGGGAGAGTCGTGCTTCATATCCGCACCGACCTCTGCGTCTCCTGCGGCATGTGCGCCGAGCGCCTCCCCGCCGTCTTTCGTATCGACCGCACGGCGCGCTCCGCAGAGATCGTGCGCCAGCCGGAGCCCATAGAGACCGACGACGCGCTCGAGGCGGCGGAGGACTGCCCTGTCGGCGCAATTATATGGGAGCAGACTGTGCCGTCAAACTAAAATTATACTAAAATGAAATTGATTTGTTTCACCTTTTCTTGCAGTACGTCACGTTTTCGGGGGGAAATGCCATGACAGAACTGAAGCTGGAGCCGTTCGGCAAAATGCCCGACGGTCGAAACATCGATCTCTACACACTAACCAACGAGCATGGCACACGCGTCGCCGTGACGACCTATGGCGCGCGTCTCGTGCGCTTTGAAAAAGACGTCCAGGGGCACCCCGTCGACATCGTACTCGGTTACACGCGCGGCGAGGACTATGTGCGCGACACCGCATACATGGGCGCCGTCATCGGACGGCACGCCAATCGCATCGCGGGCGGGCGCATCACCGTCGGCGGCCGCCCCTGCCTGCTCGAGCTCAACAGCGGATCAAAGAAACAGAACCACATCCACGGCGGCGCGCACGGTCTGCACACACATCTTTTTGACGCGGATATCGTCCATGACGGCGTCCGTTTTACAACCGTCAGCCCCGACGGCACGGGCGGCTTCCCCGGCAACCTTGAGGTGAAGGTTACCTATACACTCACGGGCGACGATGCCCTCTCCATCCGCTATGAAGCGGTCAGCGATGCCGAGACCATCTGCAATATCACGAACCACAGCTATTTCAACCTCGAGGGCTGCACCGCCCCGAGCATCCTCGACCATACGGCCGAGATCTATGCCGACACCTTCACATGGGCGGACGCAGAATCCCTGCCCGACGGGCGCATTCTCCCCGTCGCAGGCACACCGATGGACTTCACCATACCGCGCCGCATCGGCGATCGCATCGACGCGGACTATGACGAGGTGCAAATGGCGCACGGCTACGACCACAACTGGGTACTGCGCGGCGACTTTGCACCCGAGCCATACTCGCACCTCAAAAAAGCTGCACGTGTAGCCGCCCCAAAAACAGGACTCATCCTCTCCTGCTATACTGACCGCATCGGCGTGCAGTTCTACACCGGCAACAACCTGCGCGGGGATACCCCGCCCGGCAAAGGAGGCATTGTCTTCCCGCGGCGAAGCGGATTCTGCCTCGAGACGCAGTTCTTCCCGAATGCGCCGGCGAATCCCGCATTCCCGCAGCCCATTCTCGCTATGGACGAGCTGTTCACTGCCGAGACTGTCTACAAAATCGACACGGTATAGACCAATTTTTTCATAGAATACGGTTATATCTCTTCTAATTTTTTCAATCGTATTGACGTTGAAAATCTGTGGACAATCCCGTCAAACAGGGTTAATATAGGAGTTACATGTAGGTTCTACTCACAAAAGGGAGGATTGGGTAAATGAACATTCACGAGTATCAATCCAAACAGGTGCTGCGCGAATACGGCGTCAAAGTCCCGAACGGACTGCCCGCGTTCACCGTGGACGCAGCCGTCGACAACGCCGAAAAACTCGGCAGTCCGGTCATCGTCGTCAAGGCGCAGATCCACGCCGGGGGGCGCGGGAAAGCGGGCGGCGTCAAGATCGCAAAGACAACCGATGAGGTGCGCCGCTACGCGCGTGAGCTGCTCGGCAAAACGCTCGTCACGCATCAGACAGGTCCCGAGGGCAAGGTCGTCAACCGCCTGCTCATCGAAGAGGGCTCAAAGATCAAAAAAGAGTTCTACCTTTCCTTCGTCATCGACCGCCTCAGCGCGAGCATCGTCATGATGGGCTCCGAGGAGGGCGGCGTTGAGATCGAAAAGGTCGCCGAGGAGCACCCCGAAAAGATCATCAAGGAATACATCGACCCTGTCGTCGGACTCATGCCGTTCCAGGCAACGCGCATGGCATACGCCATCAACATCCCGGCGCCCGCCGTCCGCAAGGCATCGAAGCTCATGCAGAACCTCTATGCCGCATTCATCGGCAAGGACTGCTCGCAGGTTGAGATCAACCCGCTCGTCGTCACCGAGGACGACGACGTCATCGCGCTCGACGCGAAACTCAACTTTGACGACAGCGCACTCTACCGCCATCCCGACATCGCCGAGCTCCGCGACGACAGCGAAGAAGATCCGAAGGAACTCGAAGCTTCCGCGCACGGGCTCAACTACGTCAACCTCGGCGGCGACGTCGCCTGCATGGTCAACGGCGCAGGGCTTGCCATGGCGACCGTAGACATGCTCAAGCACTGCGGCGGAGATCCTGCGAACTTCCTTGACGTCGGCGGCGACTCCGCCCCGGAGAAGATCGCAACCGCCTTTAACATCATGCTCGAGGGCGGTCAGGCAAAGGGCATCTTCGTCAACATCTTCGGCGGCATCAACCGCTGCGACAACATTGCCAACGGCATCATCGAAGCCGCAAAGCTCATCTCCAAAGACGGCAAATCCCTCCCCGTCCCCGTCGTCGTCCGTCTCGAGGGCACGAAGGTCACCGAAGGACGCGAAATCTTAAAGAACACGCCCATCGGCAACGTATTCGCCGCCACCTCCATGGAAGACGGCGCAAAACAGATCGTAGAACTCGTCGCAAAGGCGAAGGCGTAAGGGAGGTTCAGCTATGTCCATTTTGATTGATAAAAATACCAAAGCCATCGTGCAGGGCATCACGGGCAAAGCCGCCCTCTTCCATACGCGGCAGATGCTCGATGCCGGCACGCAGATCGTCGCGGGCGTCACCCCGGGCAAGGCGGGACAGGTCGTCGAGGGCGTCCCCGTCTACAACACCGTCAGAGATGCCGTTAAGGCAACCGGCGCGAACGCCTCCGTCATCTACGTCCCCGCGCGTTTTGCCGCCGACTCCATCATGGAAGCCGTCGACGCAGAGCTCCCGCTGGTCATCTGCATCACCGAGCACATCCCCGTCCTCGACATGGTCAAGGTGCGCCGCTACATGCAGGGCAAAAAGACCCGCCTCCTCGGCCCCAACTGCCCGGGACTCTTGACGCCGAATCAGGCAAAACTCGGCATCACCCCGACCAGCGTCGCAAAGCCCGGACATGTCGGGCTCGTCTCGCGCTCCGGCACCCTCACCTATGAGGCGGCGTTCCAGCTCACGAACGCCGGCATCGGACAGACAACCACCGTCGGCATCGGCGGCGACCCCGTCAAGGACATGGACTTCATCGACGTCCTGAAACTCTTTAAGGCAGACCCCGACACACTCGCCGTCTTCCTCATCGGCGAGATCGGCGGCACCGCCGAAGAAGAAGCCGCGAAGTGGATCGAGGAGAACATGCCCGAAAAACCCGTCGCCGCCTTCATCGCAGGACGTCAGGCGCCTCCGGGCAAACGCATGGGTCACGCGGGCGCCATCATCTCCGGCGGCAAAGGCACTGCCGCGGATAAAGTCGCCGCACTCAACGCCGCGGGCATCCCCGTCGCAGACACCGTCGCCCACATTGGTGAAACGATGGTGAAGCTCCTCAAGGAAAAGGGGCTCTACGAAAAGTGCCACACCTGCTGAGATTGTGCAGCGACAGAGAACGAAATCAGAGAATATAGGTGAATCACGGATGAAAATGGAGCGTACGCAGAAATGCGCCGCTCCATTTTCGTATACAGTTGAACGGTGCCCCTCTGTCATATCTATAATTTCCCTTTATACTATCCCATGAAATTTATTTTCAATTTCGTTGAATTTCTTCCATTCCTGCGCTATAATATAGATATTAGAAAAAAAGGAGGCATGCCCAATGAATCAAGATCAACTCAAGCGGATGCAACACGACAAAGGTTTCATCGCAGCCCTCGACCAGAGCGGCGGCTCGACGCCGAAGGCGCTGAAGGCGTACGGCGTGGACGAGAGCGCCTACCACGGTGAAGAGGAGATGTTCACGCGCGTCCACGAGATGCGCACGCGCATCATCAAGAGCCCGTCGTTTGACAAAAAAGAAATCCTCGCCGCGATTCTCTTTGAGAATACAATGGACCGCAAGATCGACGGTATCCTCACCGCAGATTTCCTGTGGGAGAAAAAGGGCATCATCCCCATCCTCAAGGTGGACAAGGGTCTGGCCGACGAGAAGAACGGCGTCCAGCTCATGAAGCCCATCGACGGACTCAACGCCCTGCTCGACCGCGCGAACGAGCGCCACATCTTCGGCACGAAGATGCGCTCCGTCATCAAAGAGGCGAACGAGGCGGGCATCAAAGCCATCATCGACCAGCAGTTTGAAGTCGGTATGCAGATCGTCGGCAAAGGGCTCGTCCCCATCCTCGAGCCCGAGGTGGACATCCACTGCCCCGAGAAGGCAAAAGCGGAGAAGATCATGGTCGGCTTCATGAAGGAGCACCTTGCAAAACTGCCTGCAGACGCCAAGATCATGTTCAAGGTCACGATCCCGACCGAGGACAACCTCTACGAAGAGCTCATGAAGGATCCGCACGTCGTCCGCATTGTTGCCCTCAGCGGCGGCTATCCGCAGGACGAGGCAAATGAGAAGCTCGCCCGCAACCACGGACTCATCGCCAGCTTCTCCCGCGCGCTCTCGCAGGATCTGCGCGCAGGGCAGAGCGATGCCGAGTTCAACAGCGTTCTGAAGAAAGCCATCGACGGCATCTACGCCGCTTCCATTACCTGATCCTCTCTCCACGGAGCTTCCGGCGACACAAAAAGGGCTTGCCGCGCATACATGAATCATGCATGTGTGCGGCAAGCCCTTTTTCGTGTGGAATAATAGTCACAGATTCTCTCGATGCGGCGAAATACAGCCTATCTTCTTTTATCGCAGGGATTTCACCTGTACGAGTTCGTAATTGTTTTCTTTCAGAACACCGGCACAAAATTCCCTAAGCATTGGAATATCATTCTGCATTGTCTCCCATACAATAGTAAAATTGATATTCTGATGATATGCATGTGCAAATATATTTCTCATATCTCTGATGAGCTTCCACGGGATTTCCTCACTGTGTTCCAAGAACTCATCCGAGAAGCTCTTGACTAGTTCGCCGATCGTCTGCATGGGCATAGCACATGCATTCCGATAGACATAGCTGTTCATGAACGCCTCTTCATTATCTCCGAAGAATCTCATCGTTTCTCTGATTTCGTCGCAGTACTTTTGAATCGACAACAGCACCTGCGCATCACGCTTGCCCACTTTCATAAAGTAAAATCTCATCCCTTTCTACGGCGTCCTTGAAAATATAACAGTCCTCCGATAACCGGCTGATCAGATCCACTTCCTTATCCAGCAGTTCCTCTAAATCAAGTCGAAACCCTGCCATCTTAAAAAGCCCCATACCTTTGGGAGCAACCATATGAAAATCCACATCGCTCTCTTCCGTCGCCTCACCGCGCGCATAGGAGCCAAACAGGAACAATTTAACTACCCGATATTTTTCACAAATCGGACGAATTTTTTTCTTAATTTCATCAATCGTCAAAATCATTTCTGCCCCTCCTCTCCAACGTTCAAAGCATCGCGAGATAGTCGTCCAATCGTGCATTCACATACCCCGCAAACAACTCCTCCATACTGTCGATCGTCCCCTTCTCGTGGTAGTCGTCAAACGCCTGATAATAGCGCATCCGATCCGTGAATTTAATATCGATCGGCGGATAGCCCGCCTTCATCAGCTCCAGGTTGACGAGGAGCCGTCCCGTGCGCCCGTTCCCATCGATGAAGGGATGGATCGCCTCGAATTCGAGGTGAAACTGCGCAAGTCGCGACACAATATGCCGCTCCGTATGATCCCCATAGCTGAGCAGTAAAAGCTCCATCTCCGACCGGATCAAATACGGCTGCACAGGATTGTGTTTCGCGCCCATAATGCTCACAGGGACTCTGCGGTAAACGCCGCGATCCGCACGCTTATCCTCCAGCACCAGCGCATGAATCTGCTTGATGACCTGCTCTGAGAGCGGAACGTTATCCCGCACGAGCTCGAGCACGAAGTCAAACGCCTCCTTATGCCCCACCGCCTCGAGATGCTCACGCAGCGGCTTTTGCGCAATCGTCAGCCCGTGCAGCACCATGTCCGTTTCGCGCAGGGTCAGCGTATTGCCCTCAATGGCATTCGAGTTATAGGTGTACTCCACCGCGAATGCCTCTGTCAGACGTTCAATTTCGCCCCGTGTGAGCGGTCGTTTCGCGTCCAGCACCTTTTTCTTTTGGCCAATAATGTCAAGCAGCGATTCCACATTGAATCTCCTTATACTCGATGTTCGGCAGGTATCGCAATGAGCCGAATGCGCTCGAGGTCGTATATTTTGTGCCCGTACAATATCCCCCTACATAACTAAATTTGCCGTAAATTGTCAAGGACTCCGCGCACAGTTGCTCCACCGTGGCGAATAAAATTCTGCGGTGTACACTCTTTGACAAAATCCGGCTTGAAGTAAATACGTATACTAGATATTTTTTTATATGTTTACAGAAATCACATTATTGTCAGAATACTTGTTTTGAAGTACTGCCAACAAGCGCTTTCCGCGTATTTTCTTTTGACCGATATATGCTCACTATTTTTGCTCTTCCATTATAGCATTTCTTTCATTAATATAATAGCCCCCTTTAAGTCCTGCCGGTCATACAAAAAGAGCCGGCGCATGCGTACGTTTTTACGCCGCCGCACCGACTCTCTTCGGCTCTCACACCTCATACACTTACTCTTTCGCCCGCAAAATCCGCTTTCGGATCTCGTTCAAAAAATATCGAAAACTCGGCGATACATTTGCATCCGGGCACATGTGCCGCCCGATGTTCACCGCCCACTCGCGCTTGCGCTTGCCGCGCTCCACATAGGTCGGGCAGTCCTTCTTCATCCGCTCCCTGCCGCCGTCCTCCTGGCCGCCGTCCGCGCCCTCGAACGCATAGCCCTGCCCACGGATCAAATAGAGAAACGAGCGCGGACGCCCGTACGAATTTCCCTGCCGCCGCTGGCGCAGGCGTTCTTCCTCCACATACGGACGATTCTCATCATCCTTGTTGATCGTCAGCTCGTAGGTGATGGGGCGTGCATTCGACGTCTCGCGATAGTAGATCTCAAAGTGAATGGGTGCGTCTGCCCCCTGCGAGACCAGCTGATCATAGCCGCCGCGGTGACTCGCATCGCACGCCGTCTCCACATCCGTTGAAAGGCAGTCCGAAATAAAGCCGAACGCGTCCGCAAGCGTACTCTTTCCCGTACCGCTCGCGCCGATGATCGCCACCATATTATCCAAATCTTCGCCCGACTGATCGCTGAACAGGCGCCCCATTTTGACATCCTTCAGCGACCCGTAATTTTGAATCCGAATACCAAGAATCTTTCCCATGAGAAATCTCCACCTATCGCGTGTCCACAGCCTGCGAGCTGCGCCACAAAGTCAAAGGGAAATCCGGCGTTTTCCGGCATACATTGGATCGCCCCGCAGGCCGCTCGTCCCGCAGCGGCGATACTGATGATTTGGACAAAATCACATAATCACATTCCGTAATAACCACGCCCTTTTACATCAAAGATATACCAATGCGTTTATTATAACATAAGAGAATCGTTCTATGCTGCCGCGCTGCTCAAATATCCTCGTCTTGATTCTTTCGCCGCCGCCTGTTATCATAATGCCGTAAGATTTCGAGACCGTTCAAAGAGGGAGAACTCCATGCAGATCGTACTACTCTCCGGCGGTGCAGGCAAACGCCTCTGGCCGCTCTCCAACGACCTATATTCCAAACAGTTTCTGCGTCTCCTGCGCCGCGCAGACGGCACGCGCGAATCCATGATCCAGCGCGTCTGCCGCCAAGTACGCGAGGCAGCCCCCGGCGTTCCCATCACCATCGCAACCGCCGGCACGCAGATCTCGCTCATCCGCCGCCAGCTCGGCACGGATGTGAGCATCTCAGTCGAGCCGTGCCGCCGCGACACCTTCCCCGCCATCGCCCTTGTCTGCGCCTATCTGCACGAGGTACGCGGCGTACCACTCACAGAATCCGTCGCCATTTGCCCCGCCGACCCCTACGTTGCCTCCGACTATTTCCGCGCCGTCACAGACCTCCTCACCGAGGTCGAACGAGAGGGCGCTGCGCCGCTCCTCCTCATGGGCATCGAGCCTACCTATCCCAGCGAAAAATACGGCTACATCCTCCCCGAAACAGGCGAGACACAAAGCAAAGTCGCCTCCTTCCGGGAAAAACCGGACGAGGCGACCGCAGAGAAATATATCGACGAAGGTGCGCTGTGGAACAGCGGCATCTTTGCATTCAGGCTCGGCTATGTACTCGGCAAGATGCAGGAAATCTTCCCCTTTGACGGCTACGAAGACCTCTACAACCGCTATGAAGAACTGCCAAAAATCAGTTTTGACTATGCAGTCGCCGAGAAGGAAGAGAATATCGCCGTCCGGCGCTACAGCGGCACATGGCTCGACATCGGCACGTGGAACACTCTCGCCGGCGTCATGCCCGAAGACACCATCGGACGCGTCACCCTCGACGAGACCTGCTCGAACGTCCACGCCGTCAATACAGCGTCTATGCCCATCCTATGCATGGGGCTCAAAAACGTCGTCGTCGCCGCCAGCCCCGAGGGCATCCTCATCGCCGACAAACACCGCTCCAGCATGATGAAACCCTACGTCGAAAAACTCCACACCCCCGTCATGTATACTGAAAAATCATGGGGCGAGTTCCACATCCTCGACGCCGACACGAACAGCCTCACCATCAAGATCACCCTCAGCCCCGGACACGCCCTCACCTACCACATGCATGAACGCCGCGACGAAACATGGACCGTCATCGAAGGCCGCGGTCACGTCAAACTCGACGGCAACGAATTCGCCGTCTCCGAAGGACAAACCGTCCGCATCCCCCGCGGCTCCTTCCACACCATCCGCGCCGAAACCCTGCTCAAGGTCATGGAGGTGCAGGTCGGAGAGGATATCGATGTCGAGGATAAGGTTGTGTGGGAGGGGTGCTAATGGTCAAGTTCTATGGAGCAGTAGTTTGAGCATAGGAATGATGAAATCTTTTACAATCGACTATCTTCCTTCATCACATCTATCAGCAGCAAATCCCTTAAAAGCTCCTCCTCTTCTTGAATGGTCAAAAGCGCTAGCGCACCGGCTTGATCTCGCGCCTGTCGATATTTCGCTCGCACATAGCATTCCTCAACCGTTTTCTCTTGTATGATATCATTTAAAAGTTCACGCCGAACAAAAAACAGATTACTCCCTATCTCGTTTCCATATACCAGCGCATATCCCTTCTGTTTCCCCAAATGCACTAACGCTTGAATGCTGGCACCAAAATACAAATTGGAATAGTGTGCTTCCGTTCGATAGAACCGTGGCTCATACGGTATCGTAACTGCCCGCTCAGCACCAAACCGACTGTTGTACTCGCAAATCACAATATCAGGACGCACCGAGTCAATTGATTTCCAAACCCAATAATCATTTCCATCTATGTCAATGGACAAAAGGCCTATATCACCCGAAAAACCATGCCGGCAAATGAGTTCATTGATATTTTCGGCTGTAATAAACGCCGACACTGCCGTCAAATCATGCATCCAACAAATATCATCATGTCGTACATATTCTATATTTTCTTTGCTCCCATCCATAATAAGTCCCGACCAGTTATCATGCATAAGCAGAAACCTTGTATTCGCTTCCGTATAGTTTTGTACGCCAAACTCAATAAACCGGTCACTGCAGATTGAGAGATTTCGAATCAGCCATTGAATAACTCCATCTTCACCACTCTGCGAAAACACTTTGAATTCACGAACTCGCTCTCCACGTTGTACTTTTTCGGCTTCTAAACATCCTAGTGCATAACGAAGTTGATGGATATCCGCTGCTATTTGTGGTATTTGGTTCAACCGTTCTTTCACAATCCTAACCTTTTGAATCACGTTCCCGCTCCTCCTTTGGGAATCACTCATTGCTGATCCGTAAAAAACTCTTTCATCCCACTTTACACTTTTCTACAAGCATATGCACTTCTGAGCAAAATTTTTGCCGATCCATCACCATCTGCAGAGCATCTAATATATCTGCCACTTTATTCTTAAAGAAGTCATTCAATGCTGTATTTCCGCCCGTTTCAGACTCTACCATCAGCATGCGGACAAGGTCGGCAATATCCGTTCCAAAATACCATGCTCCTCGCAGCTCCCATTGAAACTGACTCATCAGCCATGTGAGCGATTCATTTGTAAACAAGTGGGTATGTGTTCCGCCAAGCAGACGATTAAAAACATTCGGATGCGCACTTTCAAAAATCGCACTGTATGAAAACATCGGAACAGAAAAGAAAATATACTTGATGCTCGTATTCTCTGCCAGCGCTTGCAAAACTTCTTGCAAATCTACGATATGCTCCAGAACTCCAATAAAAGATACCACTTGCTCATCAGCACAACGAATACGTTCACTGATATTTGCATCTTGCAAATGAATCAATGACCCTGACGGCAAAAACTTTCCGCCCCATTCCACTTGTGCTGCAGATATTTCAATCCCCGTTGCCTGTAATCCTAAATGCTGCATAGCAGCCACATAGTATCCTGACCCCGCACCAACATCTAAAAACCGCATCTTTTCGATCTCGTCAGACGAGACCGTCTCCCGCAAGGCCTCTATCATGAACTGCGCTTTGGGAAGGTATATTGTCTCCATTCGCTTATTATACTCTGTCTCCCCCCCGCGGTATACATGTCCATAATCCATGTCTTCATATACTTTTTTGCTAAAGCTCGCTGTTTCCTGATACGCGCCGTTCAAATGACCACAATGAGGACACAAAAAGTATTGTAGTCCATGAGACTCAAATTTCAACGCATTATTATATGCCTGTTCGCATATCTTGCATCCTGTTCTAAGGGGCTGCCCACGATAAATATCCGCAACTCTGTCCATTTCATGCAAAAATTCTGCATTATGTTCAAAAAAATCTGTCTTGATCTTCCAAACATCTGCATATGACTTTCCAAAGCGAATTAACGGCGCTGCCTCATGGCCTTTTTGATCCATCATTCTATGTTCCTCCTCTTTCTCATACGCATGGAATAAAATTCTCTCACCCAAACTTCACGGCCCATAAGGCATATTATCATGATGCCATTCAGCAGATGTATCTGACACATCTCATGCCCCCAAAGCGCCCTCCCCCTCCATACTCGCCACGATTGCAGGTTGTCTCATCCACACTGAACAACATATTCATCGCAGCTAGAATATTATCAAGCAAGGTATAGATAGGCTGTTAGATATATTCTGCATTATCTACTACGGATTATGCACCGACATCTCAACTTCAATCTCCCCGGTCTCAACAGTTGTTTCAATTTCATTTCGTATCGGTTCATAAATTGCTATATCCTGATTGATTGCCTCAAAACTAACAGCCAATGCATACTTTGCTTTAAACAGACCACCCCAGCCCTTATGACCACGAACCGCAATACAAAAGGCATCACTTAATTGATTGGATTTAATGATGCACCAATCTTTTTGAAGTGTACCATTTTTTCGAGAGTATCCATCCGCTATACCTCTATGTGCTGCCTCTCCAAGGACCCACTTAAAATCACCATCATCATCAATAATTTTACCCGTCTCAAAAATACGTCGTTCAAATGTCCCCGCTCGTTCTCCAATACGACTACAACACCAGTCCAGCCATGTTGACAGATACCCTTTTACTCGCCGTCGCGTCCTACGTGGATTTGCTGCATAAGATAGGGTAACTTCAATCAATATATCATAGTCTTCACCAACATTAGATATTTCTTCCGGGATCGGTACTTCGAAAATATGTGCCTCATCATCCCCAAGCTCCATGAGCATTGGTGTTACCAATGTGATACGATACTCATCGTTATAAGTGGCGCGTTTAACATCCGGAATACCATATCCTATATGACGTAGAATAGAGCTACATTCTTCTCTACTAACTTCATTGATATTCTTTGGCCAGCGAGCAGATTGTGCGATTAGCGCCCTGTATAACAATGCAGGTGCCTCTGGCAGTACCTGCTCAATCTGCGCGGCAATATAAGTAACTTTGGGTGCAGAAAAAGAAGTACCCACAGCATCACGCGCAAAAGCAGGACCTTCCGGAGATTTGCGAATGAGTTCCGGGCACACCTCGGGAGGAATTGTTAGTTGAGGAGGCATACTTCCTTGGTTATATGCATGTGTTCCACCATATTCAACAACATCCGGCTTTACCACATCCCAAATTCCGGGTCCGGAACGTGAAAACGAAGAAACTTCCATCGATTTCCCCAAGGAGATATAATCACCTTGTTCTAATTCACTTGCCGATACAGAGCCGACGGTAATCGCCTGTAGACTCTGTGCGGGGTTTGAAACTCTGCATAGTTCCCTATCAAGATATTCCGGATAAAAATACCCTGCCTTCCAGTAGGCAGATATTACCTCTCTTGAAACGTTTCCAGCTGCCTGTATAAACAATACATCATGACAATAAGACTGCCGATCCATTTCCGCTGCCCATGCCGTCATATATTTTATTTCGCAGGGTTTTCGTTCCCCAACAGAATGATTAAATACTTTCGTTGGTAACGCACTTTCGACATTATATTTTTGCACGGCAGTCGCTACTATCTTTGGTGGATAGATGGCTTCCGGCAAACAATTATTTTCATCAAGAATCCGCATATTACGAATCCAACAAGGAAGTTGATATTCCCCTTGAGGAATAGTTGCTGGATATAAAATCGCGCCGGCTACGCGTGTACCGTGTCCACCACCATTAACCTCATCGCTGACACTTGAATTGTCCGGCAGCAAGCTCATAGACTCCCCGCTTATGATCGCCGGCGCTAAATATTTATGTCCTTCCTGAATCCCGCTGTCTATCACACATACAATAGGCGCAGATTGATTGGGTTGCCTGATCTTTAATTGTTCAGCAACACTTCCATTATTTTCGGGAAAATCTCCCATTTTGATTGGCTCTGCTTCAGAGACTTCAAATATATATGAAAAATTCATTACCAGGTCGAGCAAACATTTTCCGGGAATTTTTAATCGAGCCGAGAAACTATCCGGCAGCTCAGCGATTCCAGATCCACCATCAGAAAGATCTATGATTTCTCCATTGTAAGCACCGATAAACTCCTCAATCTCTGCTTCCCTCTGCATCTTAATTCCATCCCACACCATATATGCTTCATCGGATTTTTTCATCCATCTTTTCTCACGAGCTCCATAATGTTCATCTGTTTCATTATCATTGCGCTTAGGACGCTCTGGCAATTCAATAGACCCACAACAACTCATACCAACGTCTACAATATATATCATTTCCTGTACAATCGTATGCCATTTTTCATAAAGATCTTTAGAAAGCACTCGTTTAAGTCTGTCGGTCTCTTCACATAAAGCATATACTTTTGCCGGTGAATTACATCTTGCTGTTATATTAGCAATAAATGCATCTGTCTTCTCATTTAAAATCGTAAGGTCTATATCTTCTGTAGCAACTATAATAAAGCCTTCTGGAAGCTCACAGATAATTTCAAATCCAAGCCCCCGCAAGAACTCAACATCAACAGTAGGGTCTATTTCCAATAATATAGGAATACCGGTCTCTATTTTAGGCAGGTGATCTTCTAAGCGTTCTGTACGACGTTCTTTCCAAAAACGAGATAATTCATTTGAGCGGCGTTTTATATAGGAACCATGGACATGACGATTATCCATATTCCTTCTTGTTCGCTCTAATGGAGTGCCGCCCCCACGCAACTTTGGGCGACCTCGAAAAAGCAAAGGAAGGGGTAGATGTGTAAAGTCATTATGCATTGCCATGCTTATAACTCCTTACAAATTAAAATTTAGAACTTTCGTCCAAAGCCCTCATGAAGTGATCATTATATACTTTTTTAGCCCCAGCAAGTACAGCTATTTTTGCTGCCCGCTGTGCAATCAATACAATATTAGCAGCAGAATACCCATCCAATTGACTTGATATTTTATCCATATCAACATCCGGATCAGTGGGCATCGCAGACAATGTCATTTCTAGCAAGCGTTTGCGTTCTACTGATCTTGGCATTGGCATTTCAATAACATCATCAAACCTACGAAAAAGAGCCTCATCCAGCGCCACCTTCAAATTCGTAGTAGCCAAAACCAGCCCCGGAGCGTCATACTCATCTAACAAAGTAAGCAACATATTAACAATTCGGGGGGCTTCTCCTACATCTTGAGTTGCAATACGAGATTTTGCAATAAAATCACATTCATCAAAAAGTAAGACAACTGCTTCTCTTTTGCAATAATCAAACACCATCCGAAGGTTTGAGGCGGATTCACCAAAATACGAAGATAATAAAGAATCAAATCGAACTTTTAATAATGGTAATCCCAGATTCCATGCAAGGCGTTCCGCACTTAAAGTTTTCCCACAACCGGGAGCACCATATAAAAGGATTTTCCTTTTAGGCAGCAAATTGAATTTTTTCAATCTTTCGCGTGCTGTATATTCCTGCTCAATAGAAAGTAAGCGGTCTTCAACCGCTTTAGGCAAAACCATATGATGCTTTAATTGTTCTCTGGGGATATATGATACTAATTGTGATTTCGTACGTTTACTCTTTGGTAAAGCAGATAACCCATAGCCGTCTCTGTTCTGCTGAAATAATCTATATTGCAGTTTTTCTGTAACGGAAATCTTTTCTAATGCATCAGCAAGAACATTATGCCCAAGCCTGCGTTCTTCTTGAACAATAGTCATAGCGATTTTTTTCAATGATGCAATATCTTCAGAGTAGATGGCTCGAAATAATCGCTTATATAAATCTGCCTTCATGCATCTCCACCTTCTCAAGTTTTTATCTCAATAAGCATCTAACAAATATTCTATCACATTCCATCATAGAGATAAACATTATAAAACGGATTTTCGTTCTGCGCCCCCATACCCTAGATCGAGATATATGCCATCAGCGAATCCATTTTCTGGTTCCCCCCGATTTTATACTTTCTCTATGCAATCTTTTCGATAAACAAGACTCATCATATTGCCGTAAAACGACGGAGATTTTATATCAATTACCCCCCCCGTTTTTCTTGTTTATTATCGCTTCTGCGACTTTTATAATATCTTTTTCCGGATTTGCATAAGGTGTTTCTTCATAAAAATACGCCTCCCCGAGCTTTTGGAAGCCGGCACCATAAAAATACGCACTAAGCATTTGCTCCGTATAACCGATAAAATCCACGCCACAGACAGGCTGCGTAAATTTATTTTTGAAAAGCTTAAAGCAGAACGAATTCATATTCGGCTGTGCCGTGATAAATATCAAGCCCCCCGGATTGAGCAGGGACATCGCCTTATCTAAATAATCTTTGGGACGGGGAACATACTGTAAAACGCCGCGAAAGATCACAAGATCGTATTGTCTAGCTAAGAGTAGCTCCGGAAATTCTCCTTGATGAACATGATGCAGTAAAGCCGCCTGTGCGGCAGCCTCCTCTCCAAACTCTACGCCTTCAGTCTCATATCCATGCTCCCGAAAAATGTTCAAGAATGATCCGTTACCGCAGCCAACATCCAGCACGCGCCCCGTCGGAAGATACCCTTGAATAAATCGAAAGTCGATTTCATACATCCGGTTTCTTTTCTCTACCGCATCGGCGTCATGTAGATGAACACGACTGAGCCAGTCCTTCCAATATTTTGAAAGTCCGCTGGGGCTGAGTCTTTTCTTTGCAAATACCGCTCCACATGATGCACACTTCTCTATGGGACACCCCATATCGTCATGATATAAGAAGGTCGCTGTATTCAATGTCCCCTCACACCAAGGGCATGCCTCCAGTGTTTCAAAGTCCTCTTGTAGTAATGCTTCCATAACGATTACACCTTTTCAACTAAGCAATGTTTTTCCAGTTCTGCAAGAACGGGAATCAAATCATCAATAGGTACCTGAAGTAAATCACTCATTGCTATTAAATCGCGTCTGCCATCCGCGTATGCCAAAAAGTCGCACATGATTCTTACGGATGTTTTTTTTGTTCCCTTTTGACTTGTGGTTGAATAAAGCCCCCGTTTAGACAGCTGCGGTTCCCCCAAAACCGTCGCGCGGTAAGCATAGTTATGCTCTAATACCAAAATACATTTTTGGTAAACTTCATATGCACCTGAAAGCCCCTCCGGTGAAACGAGACTTAAATTGTCTTTCGACGTATGATACTCCGGGTATTTGCCGTACTTAGATCGGCAAATAGCACAAACCGGCAAATCAATGCCCGGTGCATTATATTGCCGCTCATCAGACCCGCGCTGTAAAAACGTATAGCGTTTATAATCAGGATAAACAAAGTGCAATACGTTTTGAGCGGTGCGATCTGCTAATGTATCTTGCGGTCGTGATTCAATATAAGAAAACGTTCTGTTGTCGCCCACACACGACACATTGAACCCTGCAACAATATTCTTTTTCATGACATCGAGGTTCCTGCTCAAATATACGAGCGCACCGATGGTCTCCGGGATAAAAATAATACGATATGTATAGCGACGACGCGCCATCGAGTTTAACCACTCCGCTAAATGGATTACCACGGCAGGTCCCGACAATTCATTGTTTGCCATAGATGGATGACATACGTATGTGGATAAAAAGATCTCTTCCTCCGTCTCCCCCGGCAACAATAGTTCTCCATATGTCAAAGAACCATCTTTTAGTTCGCTGTCAATATATACATGATATACATCCTCTTGGAGTGAAGACTTCTGCTGCTCTGTCATGCAAAACCCAAACGTTTCTTTATAATATGAGGTCACATAGGGAATCGCATCCGGCTGATCCGGCTGCGTATATAAATACGGCTGTAATTCCTGCAGCGACATCATCCTATCGACAGGAAGCGAATACCCAACGACATGAAGATTATTCTTTTGAAAATCTACAATACGCCGCCCTTTGCTGTCAGCGATAAAAGCATCTCGGATATTCCATTCTTTGGGGACACACCAATCAAATGCAGGTGTTCCCGTAGGAACCTCATATAACTTCAGCTCCGGTACAATCTTCTTTAACTCCCACAAAGTCTCCCGAACTCCATCGCCGGTAATGCTCCGGCATATGGGAAAAAGTTTTACACACAAATCGTACATGCTATTACTCATCTTCATGTCTCTCCCCTCTCAGAACGCTTGTGAAACCAGCGTCTGAACTAGTCCGTGAGCATCTCCTCTGTCAAAATAGTATCTTTTACAATGTTTGCTTTTGCCTTTTTCCCAACGACGTCATCAATTCTGCGCGGTGATATGCCGGTTCCCGGACGCTTGAATGTCAGCATCTCCCTTGTGATAATCGTCCCTGCGGAAATTGCCGTCTCCGCTACCAATGAACGCCGCGCATTCGTCCGTGCCTTTTGTTCACTCTCCAGACATGACAGCGCAGAATCTCCAAGCAGAGAATCAACAAAGGATACGCCTTCCAGTATACATGCAGCATCATGTGCATCCATCGCATGATAATGATCGTTCCCCTTGAGCGACTTATCGAGTGTAAAGTGTTTTTCCACCAAGACCGCGCCCAACAGATATGCGGACTTAATTACATCATAACAGGCGTCCGGCTTTGTATGATCCGAATACCCAATATAGACACTGGGAAATGCTTCTCTTAACGCGGCAATCTTATTTAGATTTGCATGTGCATATGGCGTCGGATATTCCAAAATACAATGCAAAAGGATCAACTCTCTGTCGTTATATCGACGGATATGGGCAACAGCCTCTTTGATCTCCTCTAAATTCGACGCTCCTATGGACAGCAGGATCGGTTTATTTTTCTTGGCAATATAATCTATAAACGGTATATTGCTAAGATCCGAGGACGAAATTTTATAAACCTCCATGAGGTCTTCCAAATAGTCCGCCGAGTCAATATCGAACGGCGTAGAGCAAAACTCTATCCCGATCGTCCGGCAAAACGCACTGAGACTACTATACTCCGATGCGCCAAATGAATCAAACTTCTTAAATAAGGCATACTGAGAATCCGTACTTTCCTCCGTCATATCCCAGTACGCCGGCGAATATCGAGACGCTAACGTCTCCGCCTTATACGATTGAAACTTCACCGCGTGGACTCCGGCATTGGCGGCGGCTAATATCATCATTTGCGCCGCTTCTAATAAGGGGATGTGTAACTTGTGTGCGATGTCATAATAGTTCACACCGATCTCTGCCATGAGTGTAAACCGGTTCTTTTTAATCCGTTCAATGATATTGCTGTTACTCATTTTCTTCTCCCAGGATAATTTTCTTCACGCGCTCAACCCCTTGGCGCAGCCCGCAGCTGACCATAAGATTGTACATATTACGGCGCACCTCTACCGTATTGATCAGCCAGTCCAACGTATTCTCAATAACCTTCTTATCGACCTCTTCCCCCATCCCGAGATTCAAAAATCCATGCTCCATTTGTGCAAAGCTGTGCGTTGCCTCACGTTCATTTTGTGACAGCACAATAGCCGGCACCCCCATAGCTGCCAGTTCAAAAATTGTCCGCCCTTGACTGGTTATCGCTAAGTCTGCCGACTTCATATACTCCGTAACGCGCGGCACGTTCGGATAGACGTATATATTCTTTTCCTTTTGCGTAACTACGCCTTGCTGATCCGCATCATAACCGATCCCTGTAATGAACTGAAATGCGATATTCTCATATTTCTCAGAGAACTGCTCAATGACATCATACAGTTTTCGATTGAGATTTGCAGGATCCGTCCCACCAAACATAATCAGGACATAAGACACCTGCTCAGAGAACTCTTTGGGCTGCTCCAGCTGAAACTCATCACGCAGACAGACATAACGGTATCCGCTATAGACATTCTTCCCGCACTCCTCGTCATCACTATAAAGAGCATTAATCGCGGCGTCAGCTTCAATACTGCCGCTCCCCAAATCCTCTATAGTAACGACACGCGGAACATATTTTTTCAGCATGCGGATATAGGAAGCCGCTGTGTCCAAACAGTCGTTGACCCAAATATCCGGCTTAAAATCATCTATAATCGATTTAAGATCAGCATCGTCCTTGATCACTGCATAAGGAAGGTTGGACTCTCTGATCTTTTTCAAGCCCTCCCCCGCGGATTCCTTGGTAACAATCAAAATATCATGTTCGATAAACGCATACGCCATCGTAATGCAATTATAGATATGCCCCATCCCGAGTTCTGCATACCCGTCCGCACGAAAAATAATCCTTTTACGCCTCATGAGGCGCTCTGCCAACAGCCAATCTTCACGGCTGTCAATATCAATCCCCTCTTGCTCAGCGGTTTCATATACAGATATCCGCGCTCCAATTCTCGTATGCTCTTTGACCGCACTGCACCGTGCAATCACAAATGCACCTGTTTCAAAGTACTGCGCCGGAAGCTCTTGACGGTTTTTTCTCTCCTCATAAAGCGGTACAAAGGCGCCTGACTTCTGCCCCCACGATAGGTGCGGGCGATTCACAGCGCTGATTACCGTGTCAAAATCTCCCGACAGGAAATAGTCAATCGCATGATCGAGTGTTTCTACTTTCAAAAGCGGCGATGTCGGCTGCATCGTAATCACCGCATCAAATTTGCACTTGTTGATCTTTTCCGCTTCCTGCATCGCATGGTGAATAACAGGGTCAAGCGTCACCATATCCGAGGAAAGCTCTTCCCCACGATGAATAACACCGGCACCACATTGCTTCGCAACATAAGCGATCTCTTGACTGTCTGTAGAAACGAATACATCCGTGATATATTCGCTTTCTCGTGCATTCCTTATCGCATACGAAATTAGGGGATGTCCATTCATGAGTCGAATATTTTTTTTAGGAATCCCTTTTGACCCGCCGCGCGCCGGAATAACAGCAAGGATACGCATAAACTCAGCTCCCGAATTCATTTCACATAGCATCTTCACTATTTTTTATTTTCGTAAGCATAGATGCCACCGCATCTACAACTTCATCTACCGTAATATTGTTAATACAATGTGCATATTCTTTCTCACACCCATGTTCACAACCGGGGGAAGCCACCGGACGCAATACAATCGCTTTATTTCCCCATGGACCAAAACGATCCGGTGAATTGTAGTGTGACGCATCAGCACCTTTTGGATGACATGATAGAACCACCGTCGGCAAATGACATGCTGTTGCCATATGCATAGGGCCGGTATCTCCGCCAAGATATACGTCCGCCTGGTAGAGAAATGCACCGGTTTGAGATAGCGACAATTTCCCGGTTAAATCGACTGCCCGTGCATATATACGGCTGATTTGACGACTTAAATCCTCTGCATGTTTTCCAGCCCCCAGAAGAAATACTTCTATTGGAAAAGTTTCTTCTATGCGCTTTAAAAGCTTAGCATATTTCTCTACCACCCATTCTCTTTTCTTATTGCCCGCGGATAAAACGAGTACAATCCGAAACGCCCCCTTGTTCCTCTTCCATTGCCGAACAAAGGCCTCATCCTCCACACTTGTCCAAAATTCTAGCCGAGTATCATTCACATCTATCCCCATAGAGCGCAAAATGTTCAAATTCCACTCTACTTCGTGCATATATGGCGCCGCCGGGAGGAGCTCTGTATAAAAGCGGTCAAACGGCGCATCCGTTTTTCTCTTCCCCTCATCGACATATGACGCATATGCGATACGTTGTTTTGCCCCTGAGAAAAGCGCAATATAGCCTGCACCATACCCATAATCGTCCGCTCGCCGCGGCACAATCGCAATGTCATACGCGCCAGATAAATATCGTCGGCAAAATCGCCACGCATAAACCGGTCGCAAAAGATTTCCCTTTCTCCCGCCCCCCGGATTAAAACGCAACACACGGTCGACATAGGGGCACGCCTCGAATAGCCCTGCCACGAGAGGCCTCACTACAAGTGTAATCTCTGCTTCAGGCTCACCTTTTCGCAGCTCTCGCAAGAATGCAGACATCATTACCATATCGCCAATCGCATCAAACCGAACAATAAGGATTCTTTTTCTGGCCCCCACATTTTCTCTTTGTCTATGAAAAAACATATGATACACAAAATATGCGACATACGCACATATTTGTGCCCAAATATGTTTTATACGAGTTTTCATAACCACCTAGTTCTAAACAGAGTGTTCTCTAGCTCTTATGCAGTTCCTTAATCCGTAGATAAGACGCCTTTATCAAACAGATTCACATATTCATTTATGACTGCACGACACATTTCCTGGTCCCCTTCTTTACAAGCCAAAACATCAACGTAACAAAAGCTGCGAGGACTGCATTGATGCAAAATGCGACCAAGATAACAATTTATTTTTTTCAAATTCTCAGCATCAACACAGCAAAGATAGTTTCCAAAATTATCAAAAACAAAAAACTCCGTATAGCTGTTATCTGCCAGATAAGAAACCATCTCCACGAATTTATTCATTTGTGCATCCGTATCAATCTGATTCTCCCAAAACAGTAGCGGCGATATTTGGCTTAACACCCCCCTGAAAGACATAATACATTCAGAATCATATCCGTCGGTATCCACCTTCACGAGTGCCAATTTTTCAGGTAAAATTTTCTCTTGCTGCAATAAGTCGGGAATCGTAAGTGTTGGTGCCTCGCTACATGCTGCTTCCTCAACTTTCTTCTTGACGGCAGTGCCTCCAACAACTGACGACACATAATTTTCCGTATGATTTTGAGCGATATACGCACGAACAATATGGATTCGCTTAGAATATACCGGCTCCATTGCTGCAATATTTTTTTGCAGGAGCAACATGAATTTTTTTGTCGGTTCAACGCAAACAACTTCTGCCCTTGTATGCCGAATGAATCCTGCCACCGTATCACCGACATTCGCCCCAATATCAATGATCCAACAGTTCTCATCCTGTCCCATTCGTTTCATTTTTTCATCTGCAAGTCTCCCCAAAAAGGGAACGAATCGATCATACATAGGACAGTTATTTTGGTTCAGAGAAAGCATATGACCTTCTCCCATATCCATTTGAAATCCATCAATCTCATAATATCGCATCGGCTTTTCCGCTGATATTTTTTTATAAAAATGATATACTTTCTTCAATATGCATTTTAACAAGGTTTATCACTCCTTACACTCTCTCCAAATGATGCAGTTTTAGATTAATCGTCAAAACCATTTCCTGTAAACGTCATAACGACGGCTTCACTTACTTCCTCAACTGCAATCTACACAATGTCATGTTCCATCTGTAGCCCCCCATATTTGCGTTCTCTGGAGTGAACGGATTGGCTGGCGGAGTGTGTGTTCTTCCCGCCGCATGAATGGTTTGTATAGTCTGAGATGTTTTTTCATTTCACCGTTGAACATGCCCTCAAACGAGGTTGTATCTTTTCCACAAGTTTCCTCCCTTAAGATTTTGGTTTCCCCTAACGACTTTTTCACTGATTCGCATATGCTATACACACCGCTATATCCCACACACATTTGCAATCATTCGAATGTTCGGCGGTAAGATTGTCTTCTTAGATTTTACAAAGGAAATTAAATCATCCTTCTTAATACCTGTAACCCCTGTAGGGAGCGCTCCATAGTTTTCATCTTGAAAAAATAAGAACACTTCTTTTTTTGTCGTATAATTAACAAACAACTTCGGCTCTGTCCATGCCCTACCGCTTTTTACCTGTACAACAGCGCTTTTACCATTTGTACGAGAGAATAGTTCCGCCTCAATCTTGACGGTTGTACTATTGGGAGCTATGGAGTTTTTAGATAGATAGTATCCTTTCTCTACCTGCAAATAAATCAATACCAATTCCTCTAAGTCCATAGGGGAAATAAATTCAAAGAAATCATATGTTTGAGTACTTACGGAATAAAATTGCTGTCCGGACAGCCGATTATAGAGTACTTTTGAATACTCTTCGATAGAGTCGTTACAAATCCTCTGCATCGTCCCGGGGATCGAAAAACAGCGAATCACTTTCCCCGGTGCATTCGTACCAACAGAGACCACATCAACTTTAATGATGCACCCGATGTCTAGGGATTTATCGCAATACGGTTCCGGTTTGCTCAATACGCGGCAAAGAAAATATTCCCCATTCAAATCTCTTGTCCAGATGATGTCATCTTTTTCAACTTTATGGAACGTACTGACAGCCCTCGGCAATTTCCCTGAATTCTCGGCTCGAACAGCTTGCAGATACTCTTGCATACCACCCGGAATATGAATATTATACTGATCACGTGTGACGGCATCGTTATAAAGATAACTCCAACCGATAGCAACGAACTTCTGACGATGCAAACACTCCTGAATAAGATCCTCCCTGTTTTCTGCATTCGTTTTTAAATTCAATCTGTAAATCTGCATATCCATCACCTGTTTATCCCTTTCACACTTTGATAGCCCCGCATTTCTTTACCAAGAAGCTGCTCAAGAACGGCTTATTCATCGTTCCCCGTTAGCAGGTATCTTAACATCTTTGAGTTTTATACCAGAGGCCCTTTTTTAGTACCTAAAAGACGTTCAAGGGCGGAGCGTATACTTGCTCGATACATTTCTTCACTGTATCTCTCCTCCACAATTCTCTTCACCTCGTTAGACTTCTGCATCCCCCAATCAATATCCTTCTGTCCATACTCTCGAACCGCTTGTTCAATTGTCGGTATACTGCAATCATCAAGTTGGATAACTTCATCATCCTCAAAACCGCATTCCCTACTCACCAAAGGAATAAGCCCTGCCGACATAGTTGTTAAAACGGAACCGGCTGTAGCCTCCGAACAAGATGGCAATATTGAAAACATACATTGGTCTACTATTTCTTGAAATAAGCTACTATTTATATCTACAAAACCAACGGCATGGATATTCTTCCTGTGAAATAGCTCTTTTTCATAAAGTTTACAAAAGGAGGTCTCATTTCGAAAGCCACTGCAAATAAATAGCGAATATGGGAAATCTTTCTGTCCAAAAATTTCCAATAACAAGTCTAAGCCTTTATGTACTTGTCCTGCACTAGCAAAAAACAAAAAGTTCGAGGCCTTCTTTTTTTCTTGATTGAATGAAAGCAAAAAATTATACCCTGTATTTTTTATAAAGGAGATCTCCGGTAATTGGAATTCCTCATACGATTTCACGTTATAAGTATTTCCAATGTACCAGAAAGCATCAAATTGTTCTATCTCCTTTGAAATAGGGATTGCGTTTCTCTCCGGGGGAAGTCTCCCCCCCCTCCGATGCGCTAATGCCTCCATACGAAGATCCTCCGCATGATTCGCAACACTTACATTCATCCCTGTTAGATAGGCAACTCTTTTACACCCGATATTCATATGATTGGCATAGCAGGTATTAAATCCAGGGTATATATCTATAATCAGGTCATATTTTTGGGTTAGCACTATATCCTTATCATCATGGTCTATAACATCTACATCGTAATGGAACTGCCCAATTTGTTTCACCAGTTCCCTTACCTGCCATTGATTCTGATGTGCATTCAAATTTTGTTTTACAAACGGTATCTTTTGAAAGGGTCTTACAATATATAGCACCAAGCATTTTTTGTTAAAATTCGTAGAGTTGACATTACACACAATGGTCTGGCGTGTGAGTTTTAGATAGGAATTGATAAATCTACGCATCAAGCCTCTATATATTTTCCCTCCCCAATGGAAAAGCATACTAAAACTAGGCATCAAATTTCTCCTCTATCTCAGCATGATGTATCAACGTTCATCATAACACAGAATTGCCTGTTTCAAGCTCAAAAACACCTTGTCATTATTGTCCTTGATAGAAAATTCCGGATTAAAATCATAAAAGTCACTTCCTGCAACAATGCCAGGAAACATACTCTTAGAAAAGGTATCGTATGACTGTTTAAACTCTGTATCACTGAATTGGTAACTGCATATATCATCGATGGTCAAGTTTTCCGAATACACAATAGCACCAGCGAGTGACCGATACCACGCATATCCGAAACACAACACCTTCTTGCCAGCCGTAATTGCTTCCCACCCTGCACTTCCGGTAACAGTAGCGATAAACTGTGCATCTTTAATTAAGTCAAAGGTACTTGTACGGGGCGAAACCAACATCACCTTATCAATGCATGATAATCTAGCAAAAAATCTTTTGCTTCGCTTATAGTACGTCTGTTTCGGATTCTCCTTAACAAAAATCTTCCAGTCGTCCGGCAAGAGTTTAGACAGACGTTCTAACGCCAATAATTGATCCTCGTATACTCCACCTAGAGTATCCGTCGTCATCTCAGGCTGTAAATGCAACGGAAAATACACATATTTTTTTTCTTTATCAAAGGGTTGGCAAAAATCATTTCTATGCGTATCAAAACGCTTAGCAAGATATTTTTCAATAGCTCTATATCCAAGCTTTTCACCTACTCTATAGAAAAATAACTTGCCGTTCTTAGAGATCTGATATTTTATATTTTTCCATTTCAACAATGCTATAATTGCTGCACTTATACGGAATCTACCTGAATATAATAGTTGTTTTGGGGTATTCGGTGCCATATAAAAAGGTGTTTTACCAAAGCCACCTAGAGGAATAGTATTCTCATTAGGTAGATTCAAGTCACAATGTAAATAATCATATCCAATACGCTCAAGAGAACTGAAACACATAAATCGATCAATAGCAAAATAGTTTTGCTCCGTAATAATAACCTTGAGGTTCATAATTTTCGCCACAACATATGCCATATATGGTACAGGTCCATGGGGGGCATTTCCGATCAATAATAACTCCGCATCATTAGCAGTATAAATCTGATACCATATTTGGAGCAGCAAATTAAAATCATGCACATAATCACTTGTCTCAGTGCTAGGCTTCCATCTGTTGGCAATATTTATAAAAAAATATAAATAAGAAGTAGCCTCATCGTAATAATGATTTGGCATATCTACTTTATTATCAGCTTTATATTTTTTCAACATATCATCAAAAGACGAACTCGCCATTTTATTTTCCCATACAGGTGTACCAGCGGGATCCGCGAGCCAATATTTTAAATCAATAATATCCTCTCGATCTAGCCGGAGAATTACCTCTCTTAAACTCTCAATATAAAAATCTACGACTACTGTCTTTATACCATTTCGCAACAACCTAAAACACGCCTTTCTATGACACCACTTATTATAATTTCCCCTAATTATATCTCTCTGCGTTACCTCTCTCAAACAGTATTTTAAAATCACATCCTGCCAATGTGCTGACACGATGTGCAATCGCAATAATGGTGAGCATTCCCTTGAATTTCAATATCGTATCTGTGATACTCTTTTCTGTATCCGAATCAAGTGCAGATGTTGCCTCATCCAAGACCAGCACCGTGGGGTTCTGATAAAGTGCCCGTGCGATGCCGATCCGCTGTCGCTGCCCTCCGGATAACTTGACACCACGTTCACCGACCATCGTATATACACCTTTCGGCTGTGCATTCACAAATGCATCCAATTCAGCCATAGCCAGAGCCTTTTCAACGCGTGCATCATCAATCTCCTCCAGAGATTCGCCGAGTGCTACATTTTCGCGAATCGAGGCGTCGATTAGGTAGATACTCTGGGGGACATAGGCAATATTCGCCTGCCATGCACGGAGTTCCTTGCGAATATCCACACCGTCGACAGTAATCATTCCATGCGTAGGGTCAAAAAGTCCTAGAAGGATATCGACAAAGGTCGTTTTCCCTGCACCTGAAGGTCCTACGATTCCTACAAAACTTCCTTTGGGAATAGAAAAACTAACATCAGAAAGAACCCCTTCCTCTCTGCCCGGATAACAGAACCCTAGATGCTCAACACGAATCTCATTGCTAAAAGGAAGCGGCGGCGGTACATCGGCGAGCCGAAGAGTTCGCCGGTGATATTTTCGAGATTTTATAGCTAAAAGTTCACGATATAGTTCTTCAAATAATGGAATTTGAAACTTTATTCCATTTGAGATGCTAACGATGCGGTTTGCGCTTGGCATGAGACGAAATGCCGCGAGGGCAAGAACCCCAAGAAGGGGGACGATATCCATCGGCTCATTGCCAATAGCAATCTTTCCGATGATAAGGAACAACAATGCGCATACGACCAACGTCTCAATAATCATGCGCGGAAGCTGATTCAAAAAAAGAAAGCGCCGGTTCGCCGCGCCAAATTTCTCATAGTTCTGTTCAAACTCCTCCAGGAAGAATGCTTCCTTCCGCATTACCTTTGTTTCCTTAATCGCTCCTAAACCTTGATTGACTGCCTGAATATACGCTGCAACACAATCGTTCTGTACGCGCCCGGCCGCATCAATACTGCGTCGAAACGTTCGAATCAGAGCGCAAATCATTCCGCCCATGACGCCCGCAACAACGATGGCCGTAAAAGCATCTGTAAAAACCAGCATCAACCAAATCGTGACTACTGTAATAAGTTCTGTTAAAAGCTGAAAGACCGGAATGAGGATGTTTGAAAAAATAACAGCACCACCGCTGTTTACATTTCTCAGGAGCATCGCTGTATTATGGTTTAAGTGAAAAAGGTATGGTTTGGCAAGATAGTTTGCCATTAGTTCTTTTGAGAATTGAACCTGGTTGGAAAGCGCAAATTTGATCTGCAGGTGCATCTGCCACGCGAGATAGATATTTTTTAAGATATAGAGGATGATGAGCAGAACTGCGAGCCCAATGATGAGTTCCGTATGCGTATGGATGCCCAACTTTTCCGTATAAACGGCAATGTCTTGATGTCGAAGGAGAAAGTCCGGCTGTCCCATCAAAGAGATGAGCGGCAGGATTGCGCCGATACCGACAGCTTCCAGTATGGCACCAAGCACCATCACCACCACAAGGAAGGCGCAATAACGTAGTTCCTGCGGTGTAAAGATGGAAAAAATCTTAAGCAGCAATTTCATATAGAAAAAGACTCCCTATTGTAGAATATGGGGTCACACAAAAATAACTTTATGAATAGTATAGGCGCACCGATATATCCTGTCAACAGACAACCGGTTCCTCACAAAAATCAATATCGACAGCCTTATCGCTCGGCACGGCGGGGATTGGCAAGAAAGTCCTGATATGCTGATCTGATGCCATCCTCCAGCTCAGTATTATAACGCCACCCGAGCTTTTCCGCCTTGGAAACGTCAAGCAGCTTCCGCGGCGTACCGTTTGGCTTCGTCGTATCCCACTCGATTTCGCCCTCGTAGCCGATCGTTTTTGCCACCAGTTCTGCCAGCTCTCGAATGGAGATTTCCTTTCCTGTTCCGGCGTTTACCGTTTCGTTTCCACTGTAATGATTCATTAGGAAGACGCAGAGATCCGCAAGGTCGTCCACATAGAGGAACTCACGCAGCGGCGATCCATCCCCCCAACAGATAACGGAGGGCGTACCGTTTTCCTTCGCCTCGTGAAAGCGACGAATGAGCGCCGGCAGCACATGGCTGTGCGCAGGGTGATAGTTATCATTGGGACCATATAGATTTGTCGGCATGACGGAGATAAAATCCGTACGATATTGTCGATTTAGATATTCACAGTATTTCAGTCCTGAAATCTTCGCAAGCGCATACGCTTCGTTTGTCTCCTCCAGCGGCGAGGTGAGCAGACAGTCTTCCTTCATCGGCTGCGGCGCCATACGCGGATAAATACAGGACGAACCAAGGAACTCCAATTTCCTGCAATTATTTTTCCATGCCGCATGAATGACGTTCATCTCCAGGATCATGTTGTCATACATGAAATCGGCGGGTGCTTCGCTGTTTGCGCCAATGCCGCCCACCTTTGCCGCTGCAAGGAATACATAGTCGGGCTTTTCCTCGGCAAAAAACGCTTCCACCGCTTCCTGCCGCGTCAAATCAAGCTCAGCATGTGTCCGTATGACGATATTTTGATATCCCTGCCGCTCGAGTTCGCGAACGATCGCCGAGCCGACCATGCCGCGATGTCCCGCAACATAGATTTTATCCTGTTTCTCCATCATTGTCCATACACTTCCATATCAGCTTTGACCATCATCTGAACAAGTTCTGGGAATGAAATATTTCGGTGCCAGCCAAGCTCACGCTCCGCCTTGACAGGATTCCCCCATAGGAGCTCAACCTCCGAGGGGCGGAAATAGAGCGGATCCACATCGATCAGCAGGCGTCCGCTCTTTCGGTCATAGCCTTTTTCCTCAAGCCCCGAACCACGCCACTCAAGCTCAATATCCGCTGCACGAAAAGCTAGCTCTGCAAACTCGCGCACCGTATGCGTTTCGTTGGTCGCGAGTACGTAGTCATCGGGACGTTCTTGTTGGAGCATCCGCCACATGCCCTCGACATAATCGCCGGCAAAGCCCCAATCACGTTTCGCTGAGAGATTGCCTAGGGATAGTTTCTCCTGTTTTCCCGCGAGAATGCGGGCAAGTGCCAACGTGATCTTACGTGTCACGAACGTTTCCCCACGGCGCGGAGACTCATGGTTGAAGAGAATTCCGTTGACCGCGAACATGCCGTACGATTCGCGGTAATTCTTTGTGATCCAGTAGCTATAGAGCTTTGCCGCACCATAAGGCGACTTCGGATAAAACGCCGTTGTCTCACTCTGCGGCGCAGTCTCCGGAATCCCGCCGAAAAGCTCAGAAGTAGATGCCTGATAGAACCGTATCGGCAGATCGCACTGACGCACTGCTTCAAGCAAACGCAGCGTTCCCATCCCCGTTGCATCCGCCGTATACTCCGGAACCTCGAACGAAACGCCGACGTGGGACTGCGCGGCGAGATTATACACCTCGTCCGGCTGAACCTCTCGGATCAATGCATGTGCATTGCTCGAGTCCGTTAAATCTCCGTAATGGAGGAAGAGTCGTCCATCATACCGTTGATCTTCGAGAAGATGATCTATACGGTCTGTGCAGGGCGTACTATGCCGGCGTATGATACCATGCACTTCATAGCATTTATCAAGCAGCAACTCCGTAAGGTACGAGCCGTCCTGTCCTGTAATTCCTGTGATAAGCGCCTTTTTCTGCATAAGCATCCCTTCCTCCAAGTTTATCGCCATGTCATAACGATGCTAACCCCTATATATACCATTGTCCAGTATTTTAACAAAATCGTAGGGTGACTCCTGGCTCAGCCGAATAATACGTGCCATAAATGATACTTGAGACAGACCACAAATCAATCCGCTGCAATTTGCCAGCGTATACATATCTCGAATCACCTCTAAGCCGTTGAGATACCGATTCATAGGGCGACTATTTTTTTCCTCATGGACACCGACATTTCCTGTTGTACGATGAACGTCCTTATAATATAAAAGTCTGCTCCCATATCTTTTCTGCAGTGCATCTAAGCGCCTTGTGTCATCCGTTGCCAAAAAGACATAATCAAAGTCATAATCTCTAAAAGCCTCATCAATTACACTGATAAATTCATCTTCCATAATTATATTGGGATGATTTTCCCAGTTCAAAGCAAAATCTGTTCCCCGAATATGAACGCCCAAAACCTTACTATCCGCTTTCGGTATAAGGTTGAAAAAGTCTTTTTTAATAATATCATCCGTTATTTTATTGAGTTTTATATATTTGCTATGCACTTTTGCTAAAATAGACAAATATTCATCCGTAACCGTATATCCCATTGTCAGGTCTGGATTAAGATTCCCAAGATCGCGCTCAATACGTACAGCATGTGCAAATTCAAAGAAAAATACACGTTGACTCTGCTGAGCTTCTGTTATGGTAATATGACTTACAGGCTGAAAATAATATTCGAAAGGGTTTGATGTTCCATAAACCTCTTGTTTCTCTTTATAGGGGCAATCATCTCCATAGCACACAACCGGAACAAACCCTAACTGATCCGCTTCCCATAAAGCATATAGAGTCATGCGATAATGAGCTCCAAATCCCATTGTTCCATTTAATTTGATAAGAAAAATATTTTTTTGGGGGTTCAAATCCCCTAACTTCTCAATATGCAAAATATTAGGGTCATGACCTTTTCTCATGACGTAGTTTACAAATTCCGAATCATTCCGGTGCCGCCATACACGCTGTAAATAATTCAGAACACGATGTTCGCTTAAAAATTGCTTTATAATTTTTTCTGCTTGTATACGACAAAACGATATAGATATCACAGACTTCTCCGCCTATCAACAGATAATGATTCCTCACCAATTATTTCTAGACTCACGCCATCACCTTAATTGTTTCATCCAGTATCTCTTTTGCTGTTCTATCCCAATCAAACCGCCGCAAATTCTCATACCCTTTCTCAATTAGCTGCTCTACCAATACCTGGTCATGAAGAAGTCTCGCTATCTGTTTTTTCATACTATCTACGTTATACGAATCCACATATAACACTGCATCACCACAAACCTCAGGAATTGCTTCACATGTCGATGCAATCACGGGACACCCTACAGCCATTGCTTCCAGCGGAGGAATGCCGAATCCCTCTACCAAGGAAGGAAACGCTAAACAGAAGGCATTCTTATAAAGTGCCAGCAGTTCTTCGTTCGTTACACGCCCTATACACCGAGTTCGTTTAAACTCAGCAAGTCCTTTTTGAACAGATTTCGGCGCGCTGCCTGCTAATACAAAAATCAAGTCACTGTCTGTCAATGTCTCAACTGCACGCGCCGTTAAAATATTGTTTTTTGTGGTTCCTCCCCCAACGCCTAGTATAAATTGACCTGATTGGAGTCCATAGCGAGTAAGAACCCCCCTGTCTTCACACACGCCATCTAAATCATATGGCCCACTCAGAACAACTTTGATTTTATTATACGGTATACCAAATCCTTTATGAATATCTTGTGCTGTAAAATGAGAAATCGCAATGATTTTCGGTAAGCGTCTCCCTAATGTTTTGCCTAAAAACTTATACCAATACCTACGCGCTTCACATGTATCCAACTTCCCCTTATGCGCAACTTTTGCATCATGCATGACTATCAACTGGCGGCGATGCATTAAGGGAGCCACCGAATGCAGACTCAATAAAAACTCATTTCGACAATAAAAAGGCAACTCAATTTGTTCCCAAAATATTCCGCCGAATCTACCAATCCTTTTCACTTTAATTTTTTGAAATTGCAACTTATACCTTACATGAGGCGGAACTAAAAGCACCGTTTGAATCTTGGCGTACGGTATTTCATCCAGCAGTTTGTCAAGAGCGTATAACACCGCCAGTGTATATCGCTCAACTCCCGTGAGGCTCCGTTCTAAACATTGCCCGTTAATGTACAACGTCATATGACTGCCCCTTGCCATTTTCTCCTGATAATACCATATAGCCGCCCCGGTAAAATCCCCAAATAAAGCAGCCCGCTATTAAGTATATACAAGCACATCATTACTGCTCTGCTGTATGGATACTGATATTCCTTTTTTAAAAACCAGTGGTGCCGATAGATTAACTTCAGTGAGTTAAGTATATCATAATACCCATGTCTCCACATAGATTTCAGCGTTCGGATGCGGTTAATCATAGAAAATGGATAATTAATCTGTACACCTCGCGAATCGTAATATATCACAGCACCGGCTTCCGCACACCGTAAGAAAAAATCTGTTTCTTCCCTGTAGGCATTCCCTTGATACGATACATCAAATAAAATAGATTTTGCAAATGTTGTTTTTGCTAAAGCGCAGGCATGAACAAACGGAAGCCGCAAAGGCTCTGAAACACGATACTTAAACGCAACTCGTTCCAAGTGCCGCAAATTTACGATTTCCTCTGCGAACTGCACATATGGTGCATTTTCTGAAACAAACGTCTCTATCTCCGCCATATCTGTTTCATTATTTGCGTATAGAGCCAATGCTCCAACAACATCCGCATTTTCTTTATGCAGCGTTTCCAATAGATACCCGATCGTCCCCGGCAGAATAAACGAATCATCATCTCCAAAATAGATATATGGATACCCCGCCGCCATAATCCCTCGATTCTTCGCGGCTGTTTGCTTCATATTTTTTCCCAAGCGTATATAGCGTATGATAGGATATTTCTGCTGCAGGCGATTGACAACCTCAGGCGTATCATCGGCAGATGCATCATCTACCAATATAAGCTCTGCCACCTCATCTTGAATATATGACGGTATCGTTTTTTCCAGTATGTACCCCCGATTATAGGAGGGAACAATCACCGACACCTCTTTCTTCACAATTTGTTCCCTCCTAATTAAATTTCTGCTAGAAGCCTTTGTGCCAAGCTTTTCCATGTGAATTTTTCCATATAGGTATATGCCTTTTTTATTTTCAGCTCATAGCCGGCATAATTCATTGCCACGTCCACCATAGTGTTTCGTAACCCCTCAACATTTAGCGGCGGAATCAACACGCCCAATTTGCCGTTTTGGAGCTGTTCCGGCAAACCGCCCACCGAGGCCGCAATCACCAAAGAATGATGTGTCATAGCGATATTGATAACACCGGATTGCGTCGCATTTCTATATGGTAAAACAGTGACGATTTTCTCTCCCTCAAAAAGAGCCGCAACCTCGTCATCCTTAATATTTCGGTTGATGAGAACCGCGCTTTTTAGTTTTGAAAAACCATCACCATATCTCGAGAAATCTCCTTCTCCTGCAACAACTAGCTGCACATTATCAGTTATATCTTCAAGCTGCTGATAGGCTTCAAGCAGAATATCTATACCTTTATAATCTTCGATACGCCCAAAAAAGAGAAATGTCATTTGATTATTTCTTTTCTCAAACAGCGCAGGACTCTCAGTCTTTGCTTTTCGGTCATAATCAAAGACACCGTGCGGTATTACGAGAATATCTTCCGAAGACCGTCCATAGCGTCTTTGAACAACCTCACAAAATATCTCTGTTAGAAGGATAACTTTTTTGGCTCGTATGACTTCTGCCGTAGTGTTATATGCTAAAATCCATTTATTCCACACGGAGCCCCCTTCATGCGCCACTGGGTCATGTAGTGTAAAAAAAAGGGGCACATGAGGAAACACCCGATTAATCATTCGGGTCCATAGTGTGACCATAGGGCAATAAATCGCATCAAACCGTTCCCCATCAAATGCATGTATTAATTGGCTTCGTCCCCAAAGATAAAATATGATAGTTCGGCGAATAAATTCCCATTTGTTAGTATACGTATTAAGTTCAATCAGGCGCTTCAACGGCAGCGTCCGCCAATCCTCTATATTCTCCGCCTGCGCAGATACGACAGCATATACTTCGGCGCCATTGTCTAAAAGCCCTTTTGTCATTTCATATGCAAATACAGGTCCCGCTTTTGTTCTTCCTGTATAATTTACTAAAATACGCTTTGACATACTCTTATCCTATTAAAAGCGCCATGTTGAGAGCTATATAAATTTCTATATTGATTTCTCATGTGCCGCGATCCCCTCATAAATTGATTGTAACTTACGTGCCTCGATCTCTATATCAAATCCTGCCATTCGTAGATCTTTTCCCGCCATCATATTTCTTATACGAGGAATTCGAATTATGCATTCCGCCCAATCCTGGGCAGATAAATTTAAGCTCATAAATGTAACTAAGGGTGTGATTTTACACTCATCTGATATTCTATCCGAGATAAGACACGGCAGACCATTTGCCTGAGCCTCTATCGATACAACAGGGAGTCCTTCATACCAAGACGGCAATAAGAATATATCCATGACATTATATAATTCGGCCACATCTTTGCGCAGCCCCAAGAACTTCACATTAGCTCGACAACCAATTTGTTCTGCTTTTCTTTTTACCTTTTGATAAAGAGGGCCATCTCCTATAAGAAGCAGTATCACGTTCTCGTTCCTTCTCAGAACTTCCAGAAGAACATCAATGAGAAATTCATGGTTTTTAGCGTGTACAAAACGTCCGACATGCCCCAAAACAAGCGTTTCAGGTGATATATCAAGTTCATTACGATATTTTAAGCGGCTATTTTCACTAAAAAAAAACTTTTTTACATCAATCGCATTATGAATAATCCTTACATCTTTACTGATATTTTTGTTCCCAAACATCCATGCCGCAGCCATTTTCGAACAGGAAAAATAACAATTCGCAAAAATGCTGCCAAAGGGCCGCAATATATACTTTAAAATCGATCGTAAGATTTCCGTTTTATCGGTCATTGTATGATTATGTACAATTCGGACTCTAGCCCCAGCAGCCCATGCTGCGAACAGCGAAAATACTGCTAATGTATTCATATGGGAGTGGACAATCTCATAACGATTTTTTTTAACAATACAAGCAATTTGATAAATATATCTAAAAATGTTCTTTACATACGGCTCTACTTTATAAATCCGTCCGCCTAGTCGCAAAATCTCTGCATCAAGCAAAGATTCTCCATAGCCGTCGATCACGAAATCAAACTGGATTTTTTCTCGGTCAATATGATGGTAGTAGTTCATAACAACAGATTCTACACCGCCACCACACACGTTACCAATAATATGTAAAATTCGGATAGGAGCATGCCCTTTATTCAATGTCATTTTCACGTTTAATAGTCCTGCCTCACACAAAACGATACAGTCCTTGTATTACTAACCCAGATTAACTTATTAATATGCCCCCTCTCTCCTAAACACAACCTGTACGGTTTTGATAAGATACACAAAGTCCAGCCAAATCGACCAGTTCCGCA
>ERZ773009.229-NODE-229-length-40559-cov-4.638233_pt1 | contig 40559 bp, 29 predicted proteins | sample MGYA00580663_ERZ773009 | MGnify/ENA primary metagenome ERZ773009 (study PRJEB29015, sample SAMEA2737969) | human oral metagenome | biome: human oral; feature: human-associated habitat; material: dental | place: China | collected 2026 ... | reverse complement strand
CAAGCTTTCATTTGGTATATTATACATGTATATCTAAACTACCTGAACTGTAACAAATAGTATCAGGTACTCAAACTTATTCTGCTGTTTCCCACCTAATAATATCATTCAACATATTAAAGTCTGTTTCGTTTGATATTTCTACTGATGATATATTCATTAGCAAATCTTTGTTATTTTATTGTTAATTTTAATATCACCGGCTCTCTCCTTCCAAAAAATCAGCAAAAAGCATTTGCTAACACTTGTATTTTAAGCAATAAAAAAGCTGTATACAAATATATACAACTTTTTTATTGCTACTTACTTTAATGTTGCAATCTTTTCTTCGAGTGCCTCTTGCAAAACTCTTGATACATTTAGATTCAGTCTCTCAGCTTCTACATTCATCCAACTTGGTATAGTCAAATTCTTTTTCACCATCTTCCTATCAAGTTTTCTTCTGTACTCTGTCAAATCAGCATCGACTACAGTAACTATACCGTCAGTGTAGTTGAAACTTTCGCCCTGATGCACTTCTTTAGCAATCTCTATAGCCTTGCTATAGCTTGACGGTTCAGGAATACTAATTTTGTTATCTTCCAAATTCAGACATTTCAAACTTATAGCATCCCTTGCCATTTCAATAGCATTACCTAAATCCTTACCCTCTGTGTAAATCATCAGATCCGGAACAAATACTAAATACATGTCCTCAGATTTTTCGATTAATGTCGGATATACAACCCTCACTCTATTTTCCTCCTTCTTAACTTTTATAATAAAAAACTTTGAGATTTTTTAGGGGGAGCTATTTAATACCCCATTTTCTTAATATTCCTTTTGCTGTTTTTTCATTTATTTCACGGTGTCTTGGTATTGTTTCAATTTCATTCTCACCTCTTGCATATATATCATGTTCATTTCCGTATCTTTTGAAACTAAAACCTGCTTGTTCAAGCTTTTTTATTAAGTCTCTCCGTTTCATTTTTACCTCCTTGCAATATACAGTATGCGTATTAAATGCGTATTTGTCAATGCTTTTATAGAGGTTTTTAGAAGGTTTTTTTATTTTTATAAATAGATTAAAAAGCATTCGATCACATAGATAAAATAACTCTAGACCGTATACAAAAAACAAAAAAGCCCTGATTTACAAGGCTTTTTAAGTCGGAATGACAGGACTTGAACCTGCGACCCCTTGACCCCCAGTCAAGTACGCTACCAATCTGCGCTACATCCCGATATTTATATCATCCGTAAACAGTAAACTACCGTTTCAGCGTTTACGGATGATTAAGTTTTAAGTTTATTCTTCAGTTTTTACTTCTTCTGCAGCTGCCTCTTCACTTGAAGCCTCTTCGCTCTTAGCTTCCTGCTCCTTTGCAGCTTCCTCAAGCTTAAGCGCCTTTACACTTAAAGATATCTTCTTATCTTCTTCGTTAAAGTCCACTATCTTAGCCTCAACCTTATCGCCTACCTTGAGTACATCTGAAGGCTTATCTACATGCTCTACAGCTATCTGTGATACGTGTAAAAGTGCATCTACACCAAGCTCAAGCTCTACGAAAGCTCCGAAGTCGGTCATTCTTGCAACCGTACCTGATACCACATTGCCTATAGCATACTTTACAGCCGCATCAAGCCATGGATTCTTATCAGGGAACTTAAGACTTAGGGCTATCTTATCTCCTGATACATCTTTGATAAATGCTTCTACCTTGTCTCCGCTTTTAAATACCTTCTTGGGATTCTCTGTTCTTCCCCAGCTCATCTCTGAAATATGAAGGAGTCCGTCAGCACCGCCAAGATCTATAAAAGCCCCGAAATCGGTAACATTCTTAACTGTACCTTCTACAACATCACCAAGCCTGATTCTTGCAAAAAGCTCCTTTTGAAGTTCCTGTTTCTTAGCGACTAAAAGCTGCTTTCTGTCTCCTATTACTCTTCTTCTCTTAGGATTAAACTCTATAATAACAAATTCTATCTCTTCGTCTTTATACTTTTGGAGATTCTTCTCGTATGAGTCGGATACCAGACTTGCAGGTATGAAAACTCTGCTTTCTTCTACAGCAACACTAAGCCCGCCGTCAAGAACGGCTACAACCTTAGCCTTAAGCACCTCTTTATTATTAAAAGCCTCCTCAAGTCTTTTATTACTTCTGTCTTGAGCAAGTCTTCTGTATGAAAGTGCTACCTGACCCTCACCGTCATTAACTTTGAGAACCTTTGCTTCCATCTCATCACCGACTTTGACTACTGTACGCAAATCTAGGTTTGAATCCTGACTATACTCATCTCTGGTAATAATACCGTCTGACTTGTATCCTACATTAAGCACTATAGAATCTTCCTTGACATCTATAACCTTACCTGTAACCAGTTCCCCTGTATGAATAGTTTTCAATGTTCCTTCTAACATTTGTTCAAAACTTAGATCTGACATTATTTTGAACCTCCTCAATTATATGTTTTGGCGTTGATGCTCCTGCTGTAATACCTATACTTTGTCCCTTTGGCAACTCCTCAGTATCCAAATCTTTTGCTGTCTGTATAAAAATAGTTTTTTTACATGTATCTTTACATATATCAACCAATTTGGTCGTATTTGAACTATTCTTATCTCCTATAACTATCATTGTATCAACTTCAGCCGCAATCTTTCCTGCCTCTGTTTGTCTTTCCTGTGTTGCACTACAAATTGTATTAAAGCAAGTAATATCATACTCTAAAACCTTAATTTTATCAACAAGTTCTTGAAATTTCTTATGATTATAAGTAGTTTGTGCTACTATGTATATTTTTGTGTTTTTTTCTATGCCTAAAGCTGTGAAATCTTCATAATTTTCTATTACCACAGTAGAGTCATCACCCCAACCTTTTATACCTTGAACCTCAGGATGGGCAGGATTTCCCACTATTATTACCTTATTTCCCTTTTCACATTCAGCAGCAACTATCCTATGAATCTTTCTTACATAGGGGCAGGTGGCATCCACAATCTCAAATCCGGTCTCTTCACAGCTTTTGTATACTTCTCTTCCTACGCCATGCGACCTTATCACCAGAGTTCCCTGCTCGGCAGTCTTTAACTCCTCACTGTCTTTTATTACATCCACTCCCTTGGATTTTAAATCCTTTATCACTTCGTCATTATGTATAATGGGTCCGTATGTATATACTTTTCCCTTATTTCTTTCAACCTCATCATAGACCTTTTGCACAGCTCTTTCCACTCCGAAACAAAAGCCTGCACTTTTGGCTAATTTAACTTCTTTCATTCAATATCCTCTTTACATAAAAAAGAATTTCTTCAAGCGTCTCATTCAGATCCTTGTCTGATGAATCCACTACATAGGCGTCAGGAGACTGTCTTAGAGGCGATATTTCTCTGTTCATATCTCTTTCATCTCTTTTGATTATATCCTGTTCTATTTCAGAAATATCTGTATCTATCCCTTTCAGAGTCAATTCTTTATATCTTCTAAGCGCCCTTGTATGCGGCTTTGCCGTAAGATATATTTTAACATCGGCATTCGGTAAAACTGTGGTAGCTATGTCTCTTCCGTCCATAACCACATTGTATTTTGCCGCTATGCTTCTTTGAAGTTTAACAAGCTTTTCTCTAACATTGCCATACACGCTTATCACACTTGCCAGATTACCTATAGTCTCCTGCCTTATACAGGCAGACACATCCTTACCGTTCAGATAGATTTTTTGTATACCGTCCTCATGCTTTATGCCTATATCTATATCATCTATATATTTTTCAAGCTTCGCTTCTATATCTTCATCGCCCTCTACTTTGCTTATATACAAAGCCATAGCTCTGTACATTGCTCCGGTGTCTATATACAAAAATCCCAGTTTTTCGCTAAGCAACTTTGCTATCGTAGACTTTCCCGAACCTGAAGGACCGTCTATAGCTATACTCTTATACATACTCTAAATTCCCTCCTGCCGCATAACCTGTAGACCAAGCCACCTGTAGGTTGTAACCTCCGGTCAATGCATCCAGATCAAGTACCTCACCTGCAAAATACAAGGATTTAATAAGCTTTGACTCCATTGTTTTGGGATTTATCAAAGACACATCAACTCCGCCTTTGGTTATAATAGCCTCTTCAAATCCTCTTACGCCGTTTATAGTATAACTTAAATTCTTAAGCGAATAAAGTAGCTTAAATCTTTCTTTCTTAGTTATATTGCAAATCTTAATATCTTCTTTCAAATCAGCCTGTCTTAATACTTCCGGAATTAATTTTACAGGTAGTAAATCCGGCAATACATTCTTTAGTTGTTTATTTTTTGCATTTTCAAAATCCCTTAAAAGTCTTGCATCCAGTTTTTCATTATCAAGAGCCGGTTTTAGGTCTATTACGAGCTTAAGTTTTTTATTTTTATCAATTAATTCCACGACAGTATATGAACTTGCGGATATCAATGTCGGACCGCTTACACCGAAATGTGTGAACAGCATTTCCCCAAAATCCGTATATATATTTTTATCTTCATCATATATGCTTACAGCAACATTTTTAAGTGATAGCCCCTGTAATTGCTTGATTTTTTCCTGTTCCTCTAAAGTAAACGGTACCAAACTAGGATATAATTTAGTAACTTTATGCCCCGCAGCTTTTGCAAATTTATAACCGTCCCCGGTAGACCCCGTACCCTGATAGGATCTTCCTCCTGTGGCTACTATTACGGCATCTGCATATATATTTTTACTTCCAAGTCTAATTCCCTTGCATCTTGACTCCTCTATTATCAAGGACTTTACTTCTGTAGACAGATTAACTTCTACAGACAAATCTGACAGTATCTTTTCAAATGCTTTGATTACATCTGATGACTTGTCCGACAAAGGAAACACTCTCTCTCCTCTTTCAACCTTTGTGGGACAGCCGACATTTTCCAGCATTTCAACTATATCTTTATTGTCAAATTGTTTGAATGCACTGTATAAGAACTTTGAATTACTTACTACATTTTCCATAATTGTCTTTATATCCGAGGCATTGGTTATGTTACAGCGCCCTTTACCTGTAATATAAAGCTTTCTTCCTATACGGTTGTTTTTCTCATAAATACTTACTGTGTGTCCGTTAAGTGCAGCAGAAACAGCCGCCATTATACCGGCAGCTCCTGCACCTATAATTATTACCTTACTCATTCTTTACCTATAGCTCTACTGTAACAAAAATATCATAGATTGCTTTTATTGCATCTTCAAAATCGCAATCATTGATACCTACTATAACATTATACTCGGATGAGCCCTGGTCTATCATCTTTACATTTATCCTTGCGTGTGCCAAGGCTGCAAATATCCTGGCTGCCGTACCTCTTTTTGCCCTCATGTCTCTTCCGACCACCGCAACTAAGGCAAGTCCGGTCTCTATATCCACAGAATCCGGCTTTACAGCTCTATGTATACCTGCAACTACATTTTGCTCATTTTTTTCAAACTCATCCTGATGAACCAAAACAGACATGGTATCTATTCCTGAAGGCATATGCTCTATGGACATATTATTTTTTTCGAATACATCTAAAACTTTTTTACAAAATCCGACTTCCGAATTCATCATAGTTTTATCGACATTGACCGAGCAAAAGCCCTTCTTACCTGCAATACCGGTTATAGTGTATTTGGAGCGTTTGCAGGTACTTTCCACTATCATGGTTCCCCTGTCCCCGGGTCTGTTGGTGTTTTTAATATTTATAGGTATTCCGCCCTTTCTTACCGGGAATATGGCTTCTTCATGTAAAACGCTTGCTCCCATATATGAAAGCTCTCTTAGCTCTCTGTAAGTGATCGTATCTATTACCTCAGGCTGTCTTATAATTCTAGGGTCGGTTACTAAAAATCCGGATACATCCGTCCAGTTTTCATACATATCCGCTCTTGCCGCCCTTGAGACTATAGAGCCGGTAATATCTGAGCCTCCTCTTGAAAATGTTCTGATATTTCCGCTGTGGTCGGCACCGTAAAATCCGGGAATTACAGCGTGCTCCAGTCCTTCCAAGGTTTTTGACAATACCCTGTCGGTGTACTCCGAGTCAAAAGTGCCGTCTTCGTTAAAAAATATAACTTTTGCGGCATCTATAAACGGAAAATCCATATATCTTGACATAATTATACCGTTTAAGTACTCACCTCTGGAAGCCGCATACTCTTTTCCGGCTTTTTTTATAAACAGGTCTTCTATAGTATCAAATTCTTCATCCAAACTCAGATCGAGTTCCAAGCCTTTTATAATATCCTTATATCTATTTTTTATTTTTTCCATTATAGGCTTGTACTCTAAGCCGGCAGCAGCATGCTCATATGCAGAATATAGCAAATCCGTCACCTTATCATCATCATCGTTTCTTTTACCCGGAGCCGAGGGGACTATAAAACGCCTGTCATTATCAGCACGTATTATATCCGCAACTTTCTTAAATTGTTCTGCACTTGCAAGAGAACTTCCACCAAATTTTGCTACTATATTCATCCTTTTTATAAAGTTTTATAACAAAAACTATTCCTTTCAAAATTATTTATAAAATTATACTCTGCATAAGCTTTTGCAGGCACAATAGGTATTCGGAATCCGTGATTCGCACTTCTTCCAAATAACTCTTACGCTTTTCAACTCTGCATAAGCTTTTGCCTGCTTTGTGCTTCGCACTCTCGCAGGCAAAACAGGTATTCGGAATCCGTGCTTCGCACTTCTTCCTCATACCTGTTGCCTTATGTTATGTAAAAACAACTATACATGCAAGCATGTATAGTTGTTTTTACATGCATAAGAGCTTATGCAGTAAAGTATTCCACGCCTGATTCGAAGATTTTCATATCTTGTTCACCGTATATATTTATGGCTACTCCTCTTCCTATTCTTTCTGAGTGTAGCATCTTTCCGAATACCTTGCCGTCCGGACTGCTCATTCCTTCTACTGCCATGTATGAGCCGTTGAAGTTATAATTATCTCCTATATTGGGGCTTAAGTCAAGGTCTGCGTACATTGTGGCGATTTGTCCGTTTGCTATGAACTTTTCTATATCCTTAGACTGTGCAACAAATCTGCCTTCTCCATGTGAAGCCGGATTGGCGTATACTCCTCCAAGCTCAGCCTTTCTAAGCCATGGTGAAAGATTGCTCATTACTTTGATATATCCCATGGTTGATATATGTCTTCCTATACTGTTCATGGTCAGTGTAGGTGAGTGCTCATCCTGATCCTTTATAACTCCGTCTGTTATAAGTCCGAGTTTTATAAGTGTCTGGAATCCGTTACATATTCCTAAAACAAGTCCGTCTCTGTCTTTAAGCAACTTTTCAACTTCTCTTTTTATCAGCTCGTTCCTAAATACCGTAGCAAAAAACTTTGCTGAGCCGTCCGGTTCATCTCCGGCTGAAAATCCTCCCGGAAGCATCAGTATATTGGACTTTGATATAGCCGCCGCCAGTTCTTTTACAGACTCTCTAACATCCTCAGGGCTGTTGTTTCTAAATACCATAGTGCTTACACTTGCCCCTGCTCTTACAAAGGCTCTTTCAGAGTCATATTCACAGTTTGTTCCGGGCATTACAGGTATGATTACCTGCGGTTTTACGCACTTTTTATCACAGATATGCACGGTAGGAGCCTCAAAGAGTTTAACTTCTATCTTTTTATCGGAAATCTCTTTTGCACTGCTTGGAAATACGGGTTCTAAGGTCTCCTGCCATGCGGCAATAGCCTCTTCCAAATCTATTTTAGTGTCGGCATGCTCTATAAAGCCTTCTTCATTGACCTCTCCTATAACAGTATAACTGCAACTTAATTTGCCAAGTTCCCCGTCTTTGACTTCCGCTATCAGACTTCCGAATCTCGGAGCAAAAAGCTCTCTTTCATCCAAGTTATGCTCAAGTCTTACACCAAGTTTGTTGCCAAATGCCATATAGGAAACTGCCTGTGCTATACCGAATCTGTTGAGCGCATAAGCTGATATAATCCTTTTATTTTTTATATCATCATGTACTTTCGCATAGGTTTCTTTTACATCTGCATAGTCCGGCACATCATACTTATCCCTGGCTATATCTATAAGTACCAATTTTGAACCTTTATTTTTAAGTTCAGGACTTATAATATCATCTACACTGCCGGTTGCCACTGCAAATGATACCAGTGTGGGAACTACATCCAAATCATTAAAACTTCCGGACATGGAGTCCTTACCGCCTATTGCGGCAAGAGAAAGTCCTTTTTGTGCGGAATATGCCCCAAGCAAAGCTGCAAAAGGTTCTCCCCATCTCTTAGCCTCAGTACCGAGTTTTTTAAAGTACTCCTGGAAACTAAGGTATATTTTACTGTAATCTCCTCCTGCCGCCACTACTTTTGCAACAGAATCGAGCACAGCATAGGCTGCTGAGTGATAAGGACTCCACTGAGCCATATAAGGGTCAAAACCGTAACTCATAACAGTAACAAAGTCCGAATCCTTATCCACTAAGGGCAGCTTTGCAACCATGCTTTGAGTTTCACTGAGCATATACTTTCCGCCGTAAGGCATATATACACTCTTTCCTCCCACTGTAGAGTCAAACATCTCTACCAAGCCCTTTTGAGAGGATGAGTTAAGGTCTTTAAGCATCTCAAGCCACGCTTTTTTAATGTCGGCAACTTCAGGTTTTACAAAGATGTTGCTGTCCTTGTCAGGCATACACACACAGACATCCGCCTCCTGTCTGGCACCGTTGGTGTCAAGAAAGGCTCTGCTGATATCTACTATATTCTTGCCCCTCCAGCTCATAACAAGCCTTTTTTCGCTTTCAACCTTGGCAACCTCAACCGCTTCCAGGTTTTCCTCCTTAGCATAGGCTAAAAATTTTTCTACATTCTCAGGTGATATTACAACTGCCATTCTTTCCTGTGATTCCGATATGGCTATCTCTGTTCCGTCAAGTCCGGCATACTTTTTAGGTACCTTATCAAGGTCTATACTAAGTCCTTCTGCCAGCTCTCCTATAGCTACGGATACTCCGCCCGCACCGAAATCATTACATTTTTTTATAAGTAAACTTACTTCTTTTCTTCTAAATAATCTTTGTATCTTTCTTTCTGTAGGTGCATTGCCCTTTTGTACTTCTGCACCGCATTCCGACATAGATTCACCCGTATGTGCCTTGGATGATCCTGTGGCACCTCCGCAACCGTCTCTTCCGGTTCTTCCACCGAGCAGTATTATACTGTCTCCCACAGACGGACTGCATTTGATTACATTTTCCTTTTTATTAGCTGCTATTACAGCTCCTATTTCCATCCTTTTAGCCACATAAGATGGATGGTATATTTCCTTCACATAACCTGTGGCAAGACCTATCTGATTTCCGTAAGAAGAATAACCTGACGCTGCAGTAGTAACTATCTTTCTTTGCGGAAGCTTACCCTTTAGGGTTTCTTCTATCGGCTTTCTGGGGTCTGCCGCACCGGTGATCCTCATTCCCTGGTATACATAGGTTCTTCCCGAAAGCGGATCTCTTATAGCTCCTCCAAGGCAGGTAGCAGCCCCTCCAAAAGGCTCTATCTCCGTAGGGTGATTATGTGTTTCATTCTTAAAATTAATAAGCCATTCTTCCTTTACACCGTCTACATAGGCAGGTACTACTATGGAACAGGCATTGATTTCTTCGGACTCTTCAAGTTCCTTAAGAAGTCCTTCTTTTTTAAGCTTTCTCATAGCCATAAGTGCAAGATCCATTAAAGATACCGCTCTTTCCTCAGGCTTTTCAAAAACTTCTTCACGATCCTTTAAGTATTCTTTATAACTTTCTTTTATTGCATCAGCATAAAAACCGTCTTCGAATTCTATTTGTTTTAATTCAGTCAAAAAGGTAGTATGTCTACAGTGATCCGACCAATAAGTATCCAGTACTCTTATCTCCGTAATACTTGGATCTCTCTTTTCTTCTTTTTCAAAATATTCCCTTATATACAAAAAATCCGCATAGCTCATGGCAAGACTTAAGCTTTTATATAAATTTTTAAAATCATCAAGACTCATAGTATAAAAGTCTTTAAGATACTCAACATCTGCCGGAGTTTCAAACTCGGCAAATAAATTATCAGGCTTTTCTTCCTCAGCTATCCTTGAGTCTACCGGATTTACACAGTATGACTTTATCTGCTCAAATTCATCGTCACTTATATGTCCGCTTACTATGTATGTTGTGGCATTTTTTACCAAAACTTCCACATCACTTTCAAGCAGCTTTATACATTGTACCGCCGAATCAGCCCTTTGATCGAACTGCCCCGGCATATACTCCACGGTAAAGACTCTGTCTTCTTTTGCAAGCTCTATTTTCTCTTCATAATAATTATCTACAGGAGGTTCCGAAAACACATTGATTAAAGCTTTTTTATATATCTCATCCGATATATTTTCCATATCATAACGAATAAGTATTCTAATACTGTCTATACCGCTTATACCCAAATATGTTTTCAGTTCATCTTTAAGTTCTTTTGCTTTAACCGCATAATCTTGCCTTTTTTCCACATAAATACGTCTGACGCTCATTTTGACCTCCACTGCCGTTTAAGGAAATATTTAGAACAAGTTCGCCAATTTCCCGACTTGGAAACTTGACGAACTTGTTATTATGTTACAGTTTGGGTAGGTGTTTATCTTCGTCAAAAAACTGAACATGTTTATTTTTTATAAATCATCTGAAAATAAATATCGGTAGTAGCCTGATAAATGTACATTTATATACATCCTACCTAAACTGTAATGTTATTATAATTATAAATTTTATAGTACAACCTTTACTTGATTACAAGATGTCTTGGTATACCGTTAACTATGTATGGATAGAACTCACCTTCAATCAGAGGTTTTGCATACTTTATAAACTCTTCGGTTACATAGTCTCCTTCCTCATTGATCCACTCTCTTGGTATAGTTCTTTCTCCGTTAGCCACCTTGTCTATTTCATGTATTGCATAGGTGCTTTGATAAGGCTCGTTAGATACTCTTTCTATAGCAACCATCATACCTGTAGAACCTTCATCAGCTATCTTTATGGCTGCCTCTCCTACCATCATTGCCTCATCCATATCTACCTTGCTTGCCATATGTGCGGCACTTCTTTGAAGTGTTGAGAACTCAACCGCCCTTGTCTTGCAGCCGAACTTAGCTGCCAAAGTATTGGCAAGATAGGTTGCGGTACCGGTAAGCTGCTTATGTCCAAAAGCATCCACATAGGCATTATCATTTCCAAGCTCGGTTACATATCTTCCGTCAGCAAGTTTTATACCCTCTGATATTGCAACTACTACTATGTCTTTTTGTGAAAGAAGCTTCTCCACCTTGGCATTGAACTTATCCATATCAAATACCGTCTCGGGAAGGTATATCATATCAGGTCCTTCACAGTCCTCGCCCTTTGAAAGTGCACTTGCTGCTGTAAGCCAGCCTGCATTTCTTCCCATTATCTCTACTACAACGATGTTCTTTTTCTTATAAGACATACCTAAGCTGTCTATAATAATTTCTTTTACAGATGTTGCGATATACTTTGCAGCACTTCCGAAGCCCGGAGTATGATCATTTAACACAAGGTCATTATCTATAGTCTTAGGACAACCTACAAATCTTTGCTTTTTGCCGTTAGCAGCCGCATACTTTGCAAGTTTATTGATAGTGTCCATAGAATCGTTACCGCCTATGTATATAAAGCACTCTATATTAAGTTTATCCAAAATAGCAAAAACATTTTCATAAAGCTCTTTGTCAGCATCTATGTTAGGAAGTTTAAACCTGCATGTTCCGAGGAAGGCTCCCGGAGTCCTTCTGAGTATTTCTATATCCAAATCATTTTGTAAGTACTCTGACAGATCCACATATCTTTCATCAAGCAAGCCAAGTATACCGTTTCTCATACCGTATACTTTATTATAACCTCTTGCCTTAGCCATCTTAAAAACTCCTGCAAGACTTGAGTTTATAACCGATGTCGGTCCACCTGACTGCCCTACTATTACATTTCCTTTCATGTTTACCTCCATGTATTTTTTATAATTAATTGAAACCTTTTTAATAAACCCTTTTAAAGAGTTTGCCAAAACCATTATACCTATTCTATTTTAGTAATGTCTATACCCGCTTTCACCAAATATTCTTTAATATACTCATCCCATTTTGCTTCTGCACTCTTATCTATGACAAATTCGTTATATGAGCAGGCAGCTATGCAATGAATCTTATTATCTTCATACCTGATATTTATATATAACTGTGATACAGGTATATTATTTATCTCCTTTTCTTTTAGAAACTTATTCTTTGAATCTTCGCCGAACTTCAAAACTATTTTGAAAGATACGGGAAGCTTTTTGCCCTTTATCAGATAAAAACATACAGGTCTTATAACTTCCCACTTTGAATACTCCTCCAAATTAAGTTCATCTACTTCTTCATCGCTATAGTAAGCTTTTTTAATCTTGCCGTCTATATTAAAAGCATTGTATGTAATTATCTCTGCCGATACCAATAAGAAGTCATCAAATAATTTACCGTCAAAAAGCTCCTTTGTAAAACTTTTTTTATCAACTATTTCATATGCTACCATATATTAGCCTCCCGAAAACTGTTAATAAAATCCGCCCCCATATTATCAATATTTATGTCCGACAGCTCATCTATCATCTTATTCCAGGCCTTATCATCTATATCTACCTTCTTGCTCATAAGATATCGATTGTAAGAGTCTTTAAGCTTGGCATCTATTCGCTCATTTAATAATTTTGTCTTTTTTGCAGCCGTAGCATCCTTGTCATAACCTTCTATACATTTATATATATAAAATTTTGAATCTATATTTATAATATCACTTACCTGACCGTCACTAAGTACGGATACCACCTCATCCGACACCGGGTCAAGTCCTTCATGCCCCACATTGAGCACGATATTTTTATCTATCGAGTTAGCCTTGGCTATAGCCGCAAAATCAGCTCCCTCCGCATTAACTTCCGCATAAATACTGTTAGCCTTTGCCTCATCATCAAGTATTATACGCTGCAAATGCATTACTCTGGCATCGTTTTCACTGACTTCCAAACTCTTATCATCAGCTATGCTGTTTCTGAACTTTAATGCCGTTGCATAGTCTATAAACATCTTTTCCACATCATCATAGCCTATATTTCCGAAGTTTACACTTGAACTTTTAAGCTCTTTATAAAATTTAAGTGCCGCATCCTTGACATCCCCGGTTTCCTTGGAATTAAGTGTTTGAGCACTTTCTACAGCCATAGCATTCAGTACCTTTAACTGTATAAAGAACACCTGCATTTCTTCAAGAAATACATCCTTATAGGTTCCGAACTCTTCACCTGTTTTGACTTCCCATATATCTTTTGTATAAAAATCATTAATATGTTTTTTTTTGGAAGCGGTAATAAGAAGCATCTGTTCCGCAGTGTAATCCACATGTATATTATATTCTTCATCCTTGGCTATATTCTCAGCTATTGTGCAGGCGCTTAAAAGTGAGCTGAGAATAAAGACAAATAATAAAACTAAAATATTCTTTCTACTTAATTTAAACATTTTACTCCACCACGCTAATGTAGCAACTCAATGATATTCGGACTGATTGCAGGCTTACAGACAAGGTACCTACAGCAGCAGTTCAAATATCAACAGTTTATTAAACTGCTTGTTACAAAAGCATTTTCATTATATCGAGTACTCCGTCCTCAACATTCGCCTTTGTTTCAAATCTTGCAACCGACTTTAACTCATCTACCGCATTGGATACCGCAAATGAATAATAAGCCGATTTAAGCATATCTATATCATTACATTGATCTCCGAATACCAGGGTTTCTTCGCTTTTAATCCCCAGGCTTTCCTGCAATATTCTTATAGCAAATCCCTTACTTACATCCTTTCTTACACAGTCAAGCCACATGCTTCCGGAATATCTAAGATCAAGCTCCTTATCGTATTTTTCTATTATATAATCCACTTCATTATATATATTTTCACAGTAAACGGCTATTTTTAATATATCTTCTTTTAACAAGGAAAAATCTTCTATGTATTCGACCTCTCCCTGATAACCTTCTCTGATCCAACTCATAAATTTTTCATCATTCTTATCTATAAAGTAGGAACTTTTTGTTGCTATTACCGGTAGGAGTTTTTTATTCTTATGAACATCTTTAATAAAATCAAGAGCCTTTTGTTTGGGTATACCGTTTAGGAATAAACTTCTGCCCTTCATTCCTATATATGCACCGTTATCGGCTATATAAAATATCTTATCGGCTACGGGTGTAAAAAGATTGTCTATACTCTTCCAATGTCTTCCCGTAGCAACAGCTATTGCAATTCCTCTGTCATGTAATTTAGAAATAACTTCGTATATTTCAGGATTAATATCGGCAGTACCGTCTGTAACCAAAGTACCGTCAATATCTGAAGCTATAAGTTTAATCATTTAATTTGTCTCCTTAATGCTTAAAACCTGAATCTATAATTCATAAGCAAGTTTACTATTGGCATATATTTTAAATCTTTATCACCAACACCATGAAATTATACACTAAACCTAAACTTAAGTAAATATTAAAGGAACTGCCTAAAAATAGATTTTCATTCACATTATCTTATAATTTTGTGCAAAATCCACCTTTATACAGTTCCTTTTTATCCTAATTCATCACATAAAAATAATCTATATTAAACCGGATGTAACATCATATTTATTATAACTGCTATTATTATACCAAGTACGGCTCCCATAAAAACCTGCAAAGGGGTATGTCCTACAAACTCCTTTAGTCTTTTTTCAAAATCTTCAATACCCTTTATCTCCATAAAGTCGGAATCAAGTATCAGGTTAAGAAGCTTTGCCTGCCTTCCGGTCTCTCTCCTGACTCCCATAGCATCATGCATAACTATAGTGGCAAGCACAAAGCTTACGGCAAACTCAAATGAAGAAACTTTATATTCAAAAGCAGTCGAAATCATAAGTGCACATACGGTCGCACTATGGGAACTTGGCATACCGCCGCTTCCCCACATCCTTTCTATAGAAAATCCTTTTGTATACCACATATCTATTAAGGTTTTAAGAACTTGGGCTACAAACCATGCTGTAACCGCACTTACCAAAACCGTATTAGACAGTAACTCATACCATATATGCATTAGTTTCTCTCTCCTTATATTAATATATTAATATCCTATAAGCCAGTCATATAATTCCTGATATTTAAGAGCTGATGAAGTCCATGAATAGTCCTTTGCCATTCCTCTGTCTATTATCTTATTCCACTCTCTTTTTCTGTTATAAAAAATATATTTGGCATATCTTATGCTGTCAAGCATCTCATGTGCATTGTAATTACAAAAGCTAAATCCGGTTCCCTTATTCTCATACTCATTATAAGGCTCTACCGTATCTTTCAGACCTCCGGTTTCTCTTACTATAGGTACAGTACCGTATCTTAAAGAGATAAGTTGGCTCAGTCCGCAAGGCTCAAATAAAGAAGGCATCAAAAAAGCATCGCAGGCTGCATATACCTTGTGAGACATGGCTTCCGAATAATAAATTTGAGCTGATACTCTGTTACAATACTTCCAGTCGTAATGTCTGAACATATTTTCATATTCCTCATCTCCGGTTCCGAGTACCACAAGTTGTGTATCTTCCTGACAGATTTCATCTATAACACACCTTACCAGATCAAGTCCCTTTTGGTTGGTTAATCTTGAGACTATACCAAGCATAAATCTCCCCTCATCAACCTCAAGTCCCAAGTCGGTTTGCAGACCTGTTTTATTCTTATACTTTTCTTTTCTGAAATTCTTCGCATCATATTTTTGATATATGTAGCCGTCAGTCTCGGGATTAAACTCCCTATAGTCTATGCCGTTTACTATACCTCTTAGAGAGTTACTTCTTGCTCTCATAAGCCCGTCAAGCCCCTCACCGAAGAACTCGGTTTGTATTTCCTTTGCATAAGTGTCGCTGACTGTGGTTATAGCATCGGCATAAACCACTCCGCCTTTTAACATATTGCCGTTTTTGTATGACTCAAGCTTATCCTCTGTAAAATAATATCCGGGAAGGGTGGAAAACCTCTTTATAGTATCCACATCCCATACTCCCTGAAATTTAAGGTTATGTATGGTAAATACGGACTTCATGTTTCTAAAGAACTCGCCTTCTCTAAATCTGTCCTTCAGATATACAGGTATAAGACCGGTTTGCCAGTCATGACAATGAACCACATCCGGCTTAAATCCTATTACCGGAAGGGCGGAAAGTGCCGCCAATGAGAAAAATGAGAATTTTTCCAAATCATAAAGCCAATTTCCATAAGGTCTGTCTCCTGAAAAATATCCCTCATTGTCTATAAAATAATATGTAACATTCTCATACTCTGTTTTAAGTATGCCTACATACCTGCTTTGCCCAAGGTAATCCATATAAAAATGCGATACATACTCAAAACGCTCTCTAAGTTCCCAAGGAATGCACATGTACTTGGGTAACATTACTCTGCAATCAAAATATTTCTTGTCAAAATATCCCGGAAGTGAGCCTACAACATCTGCCAGACCTCCCGTTTTGACAAAAGGTACCGCTTCAGAAGCAACGAATAGTATATTTTTCATATATTCCCCTTTCTTAGATGTATCTATCCCTTTAATTTATCTGCCAAATCCTTCATTTCTTTTGCTGTTTGTAATACCGCTTCGGTAATCTCGCTTCCGCCTATAAGTCTGGCGATTTCTTCAACCAATCTCTTTTCTTTTACATAAGATATTTCGGTTTTGGTACTGTGTCCGTCGGTATGCTTTTCTATAAGGTAGTTGTGGTCTGCCATAGCCGCTATTTGCGGCAAATGTGTAATGCATATAACCTGATGTCCTCTTCCTATAAGCATAAGCTTTTCGGATACCTTTTGTGCGGTTCTTCCGCTTATACCCGTGTCTATCTCGTCAAAAATCAAGGTATCAACTTCGTCAAGGTCTGCAAGCACTGTTTTAATTGCCAACATAATACGTGAAAGCTCTCCTCCGCTTGCAATCTCCCTTAAGGGCTTTTTAGGATTTCCCGGATTGGTACTTATCATAAGTTCAACACTGTCTCTACCCTGCGGAGTGAAGTCGCTGAGTTTCTTAAACTCTATGTCAAAATCGACTCCAAGGAAGTTAAGATCATGAAGCTCCCGTATAATGCTTTCCTTAAGCACTCCTGCCGACTCTTTTCTTAACCCGGAAAGCTTATCACAAAGCTCGTTAAGTTTTGCAACCGAGCTTCTTTGCTGCTCTTTATATTCGCTTATCAGTTCTTCATAATTTTCAAGAAATTCAAGTCTTTCTTTTTTGCCTTCATATATTTTGTTGATTTCTTTCAAATCCTCAGAATACTTGCCTTGTAAACTCCTTATTGTGTCCAATCTGCTGTTGATAGTATCAAACTCTTCTTCATTAAAGTCAAGTTCGTCTATATAATTATATATACTGTGCCTTAGATCCGCAATAATAGATTCCGCATCAAAAAGCTGACTTTCTATATCTGAAAGCTCCTCATCATATTGCACTACCGAGGATATAAGTTTTAGCGAGGGACTTATACCGTCTTCTTCTATGTATGAGCTTATCTTAGACATCGCATCGGCTATTCTTGAAGCGTTTTTGATTTTTGAGTATCTTTGAACAAGTTCCTGTTCTTCCCCTTCCTTAAGCTGTGCATCTTCTATTTCTTCTATTTCATATTTTAAGAATTCAATTTCCCTTTTTCTTAAATTCTCTTCAAGCGTTTCGGAAAGTTTCTCTTCTATAGCCTTGTAATTCTGATATTCTTCTTTGATATCTTCCTTTACCTCTTTGATCCTGTCTTCTGCAAATAAATCTATAAGTTGTAATTGCTTACTTACTTCCAAAAGCCCATAGCTTTCGTGCTGGCTGTGTATATCTATCAGCAAAGACATAAGCTTTCTTCCCTTTGCCGCAGCTATTACCTCTCCGTTAATTCTAAGTACATTCTTTTGTTTACTGATCTTTCTTGACATGGTAATAAGTCCGTCTTCACCGACTTCTATATCCATTTTTCTTATTGCATCAAGTTTTAACCTGTCATTTATACAAAACAAAAGCTCTATGTATGCAAAATCCGCTCCGGCTCTTACAACATCCTTCCCGACTTTTGCACCAAGTGCCAAATTTATCGAATCAATAAGTATGGACTTACCTGCACCGGTCTCACCCGACAGCACCGTAAGACCCGCAAAAAACTCCAAATCAACCTGTTCAATTAAAGCAAGATTTTTTACATGCAACTCCAGTAGCATAATTCTCCTTATTTTTCAAGCATCTTATCAAGCTTTGCCATAACATCGTATGTCAAAGCTATATCTTTTATAGCACACATTATAGTATCATCACCTGCTATACAGCCCAACATACCCTCTATGTTAAGCTCATCCAAAGCAGCTGCAACAGCCATAGCAAGTCCGGGCATAGTCTTTATAACAAGTATATTTTGTGCCATATCCATAGATACGAAACCTTCCTGCAAAACCCTTATATACTTCTTGGCTGCATTATTTTTTTCTTTTATCAATACATATTTTTGTTTACCGTCATCAAGTGTAACCTTAGTAAGCTTTAGGTCCCTTATGTCCCTGGAAACAGTTGCCTGCGTAACATCAAAACCTGCACTTTTAAGCCTGTCTGCAAGCTCTTCCTGTGTCTCTATAACTTCCTTCTCAATCAGTTCCACTATCATAGCATGTCTTAATTTTTTCATACCATGTATTCATCTTTCTTTTTATATTCCGGACATCTTAGTTCTTAAGTTATCTAAAAAGGTACCGCCCTTTAATTTGATAAGTTTGGTTATTGTATCCGACTCTTTTATAATTAATCTGCTCTTATAGCTTAGACCCTTTTGTATATCTCCGTCAAATACCGCAAAGACCTCCTGCTTATTTTCTTTTGAAATTTCTATTTCTATATTACTTTCAGGTGCAAGCACTATACTCCTTTGATTGAGTGCATGAGGACAGATTGCGGTAATTATAAACATTCTTGCTCCCGGCTCTACTATAGGACCTCCGGCACTTAAATTATAGGCTGTGGACCCTGTAGGTGTAGCAACGATTATACCATCTGCACAATATTCATTCAATAATTCTTTATTAACATAGATCCTGCATCTTATAAACTTTGAACAGGTGTTGCCTGCTATTACCACCTCATTAAGTGCCTGGTGAGTCTTTGAGGCTGCTCCCGATCTTTTCACATAGGCATCTATCATCATTCTGTTTTCTATACTATATTCGTCGGCAAGCAGCTTATCTATCATATCTTCTATCCCTCCTTCGCTGCCAAGGCTGGTAAGGTATCCCAAATGCCCAAGATTGACTCCGATCAAAGGGATATTAAGATATGAGGTGTCTCTGGCAACTCTTATCAAAGTACCGTCTCCGCCCAGGGTAATGATGCAATCTATATTCCCCGGAATTTTGGAAATCTCCAAATATCCCAAATTAAGTATTGCTTCCGCCCCCTTGCTTTTAATACGTTTCATTATGCTCTCAGCAACTTTCTCAACACCGCTTTTATCACTGTTACCGACTATATAAAAAGATTTCATGTATATCACTCCTATCTGAATGCAGCCGTATGTGCCTCATTTACCACCGTATTTATAAGCTTTTCATCTGCCTGCCTAGGCATGGATGTATTATTTTTCTTCATATAACAAAGGTATTCTATATTTCCTTCGGGTCCTTTTATAGGTGAATATGTAAGTCCTATAACATCAAGCTTATTGTCTGCTGCATAAGTATAAACCGCCTGTATTACCTCCACATGTACCGCCGCCTCTCTTACAACACCTTTTTTTCCGACCTTTTCTCTGCCCGCTTCAAATTGCGGCTTAATCAAAGCCACTATAAAAGCATCTTCCTTAAGCAGTTTCACAAGTGCAGGTAAAACCTTTGAAAGAGATATAAACGAAACATCTATAGATGCCATATCCGCCTTTTGCTCTAAGCTTGACTCATCAAGATATCTTATATTGGTTTTTTCGAATACTGCAACCCTTTCATCATTTCTAAGTTTCCAGTCAAGCTGTCCATAACCCACATCTACAGCAAATACCTTACTTGCACCGTTTTGAAGCATACAGTCGGTAAAGCCTCCGGTAGAGGCTCCAACATCCATGCAAACCAGGTTAGAAAGACTTATATCAAACTCAGTTAGGGCTTTTTCCAGCTTAAGCCCTCCTCGGCTTACATACTTTAGGCTCTGACCTCGTATTTCTATACTCTTATTTTCCTCAAATAATGCCCCTGCCTTATCTTCTTTCTGTCCGTCTACATATACTATACCGGACATAATTATAGCTTTCGCCTTCTCTCTGCTGCTTGCTAAATTCTTCTTAACCAATAAGAGATCTAATCTTTCTTTCATCGGAGACCTCTTTCTTAAATTTTTTGAGCAATCCACTCTCATCCAAATCTCTTATAACAGAGTCCGAATCAATATGAAGTGTTTCTCTTAATAAGGATACATCACCATGTTCTACATATTTATCCGGTATGTTTACATGGAATATATCTATATCCTTGTATTTGTCACTTATAAAATTCCTTACAGTAAGCCCAAAACCTCCAAGCAAAACATTTTCTTCCATAGTTATTATAAGGCTGTGGTTTTTACATATATAATCAAGCATATCCGTATCTATAGGCTTTATAAATCTTGCATTGACTATAGTTAGCGAATAACCTCTTTTTTTAAGTTTCTCTCTTACGTGCTTTGCGGTACTTACCATACTTCCGCAGGCAACTATGGCTATATCTTTCTCTTCGTATAAAAGCTCCGCCTTACCGTACTCTATTATTTGATTAAATTCACTAAGTTCCTTATAAGCCTTTCCTCTTGGATACCTTATAGCTACCGGACCGCTCCTCTTAAAAGCAAAGTCCAACATATTTTCAAGCTCAAAGCTGTTCTTCGGAGCCATTATGCTCATATTCGGTATACAGTTCAGATAAGACAGATCAAATATTCCCTGATGTGTCTCCCCATCGGCTCCCACAAGACCTGCCCTGTCTATGGCAAATACAACATTAAGATCCTGTATACACACATCATGTATGATTTGGTCAAAAGCTCTTTGCAAAAATGATGAATATATGGCTACCACCGGTTTTAAGCCTCCGGCTGCCATTCCGGCTGCCATGGTTACAGCATGTTGCTCCGCTATGCCCACATCATAAAATCTTTCGGGAAAATGCTCCTTAAAAAGTTTAAGCCCGGTACCGTCAGGCATAGCGGCGGTAATGGCAACCACATCCTTATCTCTTTCTCCGATTTCAACTATCTTTTTCGCAAATACATCCGTATAGTCCTCATCCGTCTTTTGCTTTTTAGCTATTCCCGTAACCTTATCAAAGGCGGATACTCCATGGAATTTCTCCGGATTATCCTCCGCCGGCTTATAACCCTTCCCCTTTTTGGTAATTACATGGACTATAACCGCATGATTCAGCTTCTTCGCCTCGGCAAATACCTTGCATAACTTGTCAATATCATGTCCGTCTACCGGTCCGAGGTAAGTTATTCCCATATTTTCAAAAAGCATACCGGGTATAATAAATTGCTTGATGCCGGACTTTGCCTGCCTTATACTTTTTATAAGTCTCTTTCCTACATTAGGTACTTTTTCCAGATTGTTATATATATAGGTTTTTAACTTATTATATATGTCTCCTGTCCTTATACCGTTTAAGTAGGATGACATACCTCCTACATTTTTTGAAATGGACATTTCATTATCATTTAATACTATAATAAAATTCCTTTTAAGCGCAGCTGCATTATTAAGAGCCTCATACGCCATACCGCCGGTCAAAGCACCGTCTCCGATAATTGATACTACATAGTTATTTTCTTTTTTAAGCAAAGCTGCCCTTGCAAGACCAAGCCCTGCCGATATGCTTGTAGAAGAATGTCCTGTATTAAAAGCATCACAAGGGCTTTCCTTGGTCTTGGGAAACCCCGACATTCCGCCGAACATCCTAAGCTCGTCAAAATCTTTTTGCCTTCCGCTAAGTATTTTATGCGGATATGATTGATGTCCCACATCCCAAATCACCTTATCCTTCGGAAGATCAAAGCTTTTATAAAGGGCAATGGTCAGTTCGACCACTCCAAGATTGCTTGCCAAATGCCCTCCGGTCTTGCTAAGCTTATCTATCAGGAAATCCCTCATCTCTTTTGCAAGCATTTTTAAATATTTTTTTTTGACTCTTTTTACATCCGACGAGCCTTGTATTTTTTCTAATATCATATTTTCCTCTTAGCTTAAAGATTCTTGATTAAAGATTCTTTGGATTAAAGATTTTCCGAATTTAAGATTCTCTATCTATAAGTCCCTCTATTATTTTTCTCAAAGTTGTTGTGTCCCTGTCAAGGCTAAGAAGTAAATCCTTTGCCTCTCTCGATAACCTCCAACACTCTTCTTTTGCCTTATCAAGTCCGTAAAGACTTACATAATTAGTCTTGTTATTCTTTTCATCCAAACCGGCAGTCTTTCCTAAAATCTCGGTACTTGAAGTTGCATCAAGTATATCATCCCTGATTTGGAATGCCATTCCCACAGACTTTGCCGCCTCTTCAATTATAGCCAGCTCTCCGTTTCCCGCCATACCGAGTACTGCACCTATCAGCATGGAAGCTTCTATAAGGGCTGAGGTTTTTAAACTGTAGATAACATCCAGTACTTCTTTGTCTATAACTTTACCGGTGTGTTCCACATCTATTACCTCTCCGCCTATCATGCCCTGCATACCGGCTTTATTTGCCAAGATACGGTTTGCCTTTAACATAGCCTTTATATATGGCAGTGAACTTGTTTCAGACTCAAACTTATTAAGCATATCAGAGGCTATCACATCAAAGGCTTCTATAAAAAAGGCATCTCCGGTAAGCACAGCCATGTCTTCTCCAAAGGCTACCCATGTTGTATCCTTTCCTCTTCTTAACTTATCGTTGTCTATACAGGGCAAATCATCATGTATTAAAGATGCCGTATGTATCATCTCTATGGCTGCCATATAAGATAATACTTTGTTAATATCAGGTTCTTCCGCCTCAAAAACCTTATAACTTTCCCATATAAATACAGGTCTTATACGCTTTCCGCCGGCAGCTATGGCCTCCCTCATTGCCAGGTAAACTTTTTTTTGCAGTCCTTCCACCTTCGGCAAATACTTTTCCAACTCCATATCTATACTCTTTACATCATAATCAAATGCCATGTTACCCTCCTTTTACATTCTATACCTCTTCACCGGCTATTATCTGCATATTTTTTTCTATTTTCTCTATTTTCTTATATGTGTCGTTAACTCTTTTCATTCCTTCTTCATATAATTTGAACATATCCTCAAGACCGGTATCCTTGCTTTCAAGTTTCTTTATAATTTCTTCTATATCGGATATATTATCTTCTATACTCTTTGCCTTAGCCATCACTACCACCTTCAGCTTTTTCTATTCTTTCTACTTTTGCTAAAACCCTTCCGTCCGAAAAGCTGAGAAGTATCTCTTCTTCCCTTTTTACCTCACTTACGGAATTTATTCTATTATACTCCATATCGGTTACGAAGGCATAGCCTAATGATAATTTATCCAAGGGAGATAAGCCTTTAAGTCTTTCTATGTATACTCTTAAGCTTTCCTTATTTTTATCTATGCCATACTTAAGTGCGGAATATAGGCTTCTTTTTACTTCCTTAAGCCTATTATTATAACCTTCAAGTTTGGATGTGGGAGAATTTATAAGCAAATCTTTTTTTGCCATATCAAGTCTATGCCTGACAACAAAAAGTTTCTCAAGCATAAGCTGTTCTATTCTTGAAGAGTATCTTTGCATATATTCCTCAAAACTCTCATAATCCATCACCGCCATATCTGCCGCCATGCTTGGAGTAGCCGCCCTTTTGTCAGCCACAAAGTCCGCTATGGTATAATCGCTTTCATGACCTACTGCGGATATTATAGGGGTCTTGGCATTAAATATAGTATTTGCCACTGCCGTCTCGTTAAAAGCCCACAAATCCTCTATAGAACCTCCGCCTCTTCCCACTATAATTACATCAAGATCTAAGGCATCAAGACTTCGTATTCCTCTTGCTATACTGCTTGCAGCCTTTTCACCCTGAACTATTGCCGGATATAAGAATATTTCCACATAAGGGTTCTTTCTTTTAGATACCCTTAATATATCCTGTATGGCTGCGCCCGTAGCAGAAGTTACCACCCCTATCCTACTTGAAAATACCGGTAATGCCTGCTTATACTCATCGGCAAACATTCCCATATCTTCAAGTTCTTTCTTAAGTTCCAAAAATCTCTTGTATAGATCTCCTATACCGCTTTTTTCTATAGCCCGGGCAAGTATATTGTAAGTTCCGTTCTTTTCATATACATTAAGACTTCCGCTTACAATTATTTTCATTCCGTCCTTTAATACAAAGTCAAGATTTTTCTTGTAATTTGAAAACATAATGACTGAAATAGCCGCTTCACTGTCTTTTAAAGTAAAATATATATGTCCCATGCCGTGATACTTACAATTTGACACCTCTCCGCTTACATTGATATTTTTTAACAAAAAATCTTCACTTATAAGCATTTTTATATAAGAGTTGATTTTGCTTACCGTATAAACCTTAGACATAAACCTCCTACACTGCCATAACTTTATCAAAATAACTTAACTAATTAACTTAACTAATTCTTACTTGATTTGCAGTTATAAGATGCAAAAAGGCAAGTCAAATGTTAACATTAGCCTGTCAGATATATATGTATAATATGCCAAATGAAAGCTTGCTTTCAGGTACATATTATAAATATATATCCAGGCTACCTGAACTGTAACAATCCAATAGCTACAAAAACAAAATATTCGTCAAGTTATTTTTAATACTACACAAGCTTTGCCAAGACTCCGTTGACAAAACTGTGCGCCTCATCGCCGGCATATTTTTTTGCAAGCTCCACCGCTTCGTTTATGGCAATATTGGCAACTATATTTGAATCAAATTTCATCTCATAACAGGCTATCCTGAGAATACCAAGTTCCACCCTGCCTATACGCTTTAAGCTCCAGCCTGTAGTTACTTTTGCTAATTTTTCATCTATATAGCCAATACTTCCTATAATATCTTCCATTCTTTTTTTAAGCTCGGTTCTTTCGGAAAGTTCTATAGTTTCAACTGAAAAAGACTCCTCCTCAGCTTCTTCCTCAAGCTCCAAGTATCTTTCAATCTGTTCAATTCTTTCTTCCTCTTCTTCATAAAATGATATACAAAACATCATTCTAAGACAATGTTCTCTGAATACCCTTCTGGTCATCAGTTGTCCCCCTGTCAATTTCTATTACTATACCAAACACATTTTCTATGATATATCTTTCATTATACTTTATTACATGAAGATTAACAAGTTATTGACTTATTAAGTGCAAATGACCAAATGATTTTTTCTGTAACCTTCTTTTGTTTCATCATAGAAAGCGCCCTTGCATAATAATCAAGCTGTATACTGTACCTTTTTATAAGAGTATCTTCCTTTCTGACCCTGTCGGTCTTGTAGTCTATTAAAATAATTTTATCTTCATACTCTATATAGGCATCTATTATTCCCTGTATAAGTATAGTTTCTTTTGAGCTTGACAGCCCCAACTCGTCAGCCGCTATACCCATAGTAAATATTGCCTCTCTTTTTAATATACCCTTCCTAAAAGCCTCGCTCATAATATTCGCAAGATCCGAATGCATAAAATTTTCTATATCCTTTAAGTTTATAAGGCTTTTATAATCCTTGCTTATAAGCTTTTTCTTATAAAGTTTATCGATATATGACGAAAGCCCCGAACTTTCAGCCTCATCAAAATCAATAAGTTGCATAAGTTTATGATAGGCATTTCCTCTTATACTTGCCTTATTGGGCTCTGTAGATTTCTTCTCCTTATCCTCATAGAGAATATTTGCTTCTTCATCTATTATAAGGCTTTTTTTAATGTCAGACACTGAAAACTTTATGTCAAGGTCAATATCACTTATATAGTCGTACGGCTTTTTTACCAGCTCATTTAATTTAGTATCATTTATAAGCTTCATGCTGTCGAGCTTTTCTTTTAATCTAATGGTTTCTATCTGCTTTTTTTCTTCATAGCGCATAAGTTCTTCAATCTTAACAAGCTTAGTTTCTATACTTTCTCTTGTCTTTACATCACTTAGCAGCAAAAAGTCAAGGTATGAACTCGCATTCATAATATCAAGCATACTAAGTTTATTACTTTCTTCTATATGGCTGTACTTTTCGTACGCCTTGTCGGCAGTATCAATTACCGCAGTCAGTATAAGCTTTTCCTTTGCCCTGCTCATTGCAACATAAAGGACTCTTAACTCTTCACCCAAGTTATCGATCCTTTTTTTGTATTTTAATACATTTTTCTTGATACTGCTTGATTTTAATCCGTATTCCAGATCGACATAATCACAGGCTATTCCAAGCTTTGAGTCGGCTATAATAGCATTTTTATAATCCGAAGTATTAAATCTTTTATGTAAGCCGCTTACGAAACATACCGGAAATTCAAGACCCTTGGACTTATGTATACTCATGAGCCTTACAGTATCTTCATACTCCGACACTACCGAAGCCTCTCCGTAATCGGTATTATACTGTTTTAAGTTGTCTATATATTTTATAAAGTTAAAAAGCCCCTTATAGCCTATGCTCTCATACTGTTTAGCCATCTCTGTAAGCATTAAAAGATTGGCTCTTCTTATATGTCCGGCAGGTAGTAAGGATACTATATCAAGATATCCGCTACTATCATATATATATCTTAATAATTCACTCAGCTCCATATATGAAGACTTTTTTCTGTAATCAAAAAGCAGCTCGAAGGCTTTTTTTATCTTTTTTTCGGTATCGGGAGCGTTAAAGACCATTTTTTTCTGCAATATGGCTTGGCACATTTCATAGACCTTGTTGCTCTTTTTAGTTTCGTCCTCTTCTTTCTCCATGTACTTTCTGTAATAGGCTGTAATAAGTGCAAGCTCGTTATCACTTAAGTCTATTATAGGGGAATGTAAAAAAGCGCTTAAGTCTATATTCATATAGGGATTATCTATTGCCGAAAGTATTGCCAGTACAAGCTTTACTTCCATGGCATCAAAATATCCGGTTGAAGTGTTGGCATAGGCAGGTATGCCTTCTTTTGAAAGTACATCTATGAATTTTTCACTCTGTCCCTGCATGGATCTTAATAAAATCACAATATCCGAGTATTTAAGCTGTCTGTAAGAGCCGTCCTCAGCCCTTACCAAAAGCGTATTTTTAAGTTCTTTTATGCGCTTTGCAATCATGCTTGCTTCAAGTACTGCACTGTCTTCTTCAAAATCGGACTTTTCGAGTAAAAGCAGTTCTGTTTGTGAAGCTGTAGCTAAACCGTCTTTATTTATTTTTTCAAAATCAGCTCCTACATAAAGTGCCGCCTCCTTGTCATAGTCTATACCCCCTACACTTTCGGACATAATATTAAAAAACAGATCATTTATACTCTGTAGCACAGTTTCTCTGCTTCTAAAGTTCTTTTTAAGCACTACCTTTACTTCTTTCTCCGACTGAATTTTATCATGGGCTGTATAGGTATTATATTTTGACAAAAAAAGCTCGGGTCTTGCCTGTCTGAATGCATAGATGGACTGCTTTACATCTCCTACCATGAATACATTGCCGTTATCAAGGGCTGACAATATACTCTCCTGAACATAGTTTGAGTCCTGGTACTCATCTATGTATATATCCTTAAAATGCTTTGCATATTCTAGGGCAACCTGACTTCTTGACATATCCTCATTGTAGAGGATCTCAAGAGCATAATGCTCAAGATCCGCAAAATCGGCAACATTTTTCTCAAGTTTTACCTGCTTAAATCTTACTATAAAGTCCTTTACTATATTTATAAGAGTACTTATTGCCTCTTTTTCATACTCCGCCTCTATCTCAAGAGTTTCTTCATCCCTTATAAAGTCCTTTATAAGCCTTTCTTTTATAAATTTTTTGTAATTATCCCTTATTCCCTTTGCTATATTTTTAAGCTCCGCATCTGCATCCTTTGATACCCTGCCTATATTAGGAAAATCAAACATAAGCAGTGCCTCTCTAAGTTTTGCATAGTCTTTTGCAAGACAAAGATTTTTTGCAAGTGCAAGTTCGTTTATAAAGGTCTGCTTATAGCCAAGCTCTCCCCTGTCACATATGTCTATGGCTCTTTCTATTTCATTTTTAATATCATTTGCATTTTTGACTATATTTTCAACTATATAAGCTTCCCATCTTGTTTTAAAATCTTCGGTCTCATAGCTTTTTTGTATCTCATCAAGCCAAAGCAAGGGTCTTGGCATAGCCATGGCATAGCTGTATATCTCCTGTATATACTCCCTTAACCTGTCATCACTTCTTGCCTTGGTATATGCATTAAGCAATTTTATAAATCCGCTCTCATTCTTTTGATAAAGCTCCTCCATAATAATATCCAAGGTTTCAGGCTTAAGAAGCTCCAGCTCCGACTCATCCGCTATTCTAAAAGAAGGATCAAGCTCTATCTTATCTATATGCTCCCTTATTACAGACAGACAAAAACTGTCTATAGTACTTATATTGGCACTGTCTATAAGTGTAAGCTGCCTTTTAAGCCTCTTATATTTATCACTTTCATGGCTTTGTTTAAGCAGCTCTTCTTCAAGACTTCTAGCTATTCTTTCCTTCATCTCCAAAGCTGCCGCCTTGGTAAATGTCATCACCAAAAGCTCATCAATATCTATAGGATTTTTGTCATCCGTGATCTGTCTTATAATTCTTTCTACCAATATAGCGGTCTTTCCGCTTCCTGCCGCAGCGGAAACTAAAATATGCTTATTTCTTGTATCTATGGCAGCCTGCTGCTCACTTGTCCATTTTCTCATCATTTAATATCTTCTCCCATACAAGTTCATCTTTCATCTTCTTAAGTACATTATACTCATGCTGTCCGCTCTTTTTATCAAATCCGCACAGGGCGGAATAGGCACAATAATCACAGGCTGTATAGTTTCCTCTTTGAGCCGGGCTTATGCGTATATTTCCTTTTTGTATATTTTGTGCTATATCAATGCTTTTATTTTTAACAAAGTTTCTCAGAGCCTCAATTCTTTCGCTTGAAGCCGTACTTGAACGGTAATCTTGAACTACTCCGTCTTTTAGGCTTACAGGTATTACATCACTGTAAGAACTTATATTGGTATCAAGATTTTTTATAATGTCCAGATCCGTATTTACTATACCGCTTGGACGAAAATAGTTAAGCCTTGCCCTTTCTATATCTTCCTTACTGCTGATATCTTCCATGGATATTATAGGCTCGTCAATATTTATATACATAAATGCCGCCGGAACTATTTCCTTATTCGGATATTTCTTTTTAAGCAACTCCATAATAACCTCAAGGTAGCTTACAAGCTGTATCTGCTTTCCGTAATATGCAAGATCCGTTTCCCACTTTGTAGAGCCGGTTTTATAATCTATAATTTTAAGCAGTACCTTATCCTCAAGTTCGCATACATCTACTCTGTCAATTTTTCCTCTAAGTCTTAGTTTTTCCGTATCCGAAAGACTTATATTAAGGGATTTAAGCCCCTCCGCATAAGAAAAGCTCTTCTCGTTCCACAGGGGTAGGAAGTTTCCTAGTTTTAGCTGCTCAAGCAATATAACTATACTTTGCTTTGCCATACTCTCAAGCCTTGATAAGCTGTACTTTTGTTTATCGCTGTCCGCATATATCGCAAATTCGGGCAAAAGCATAAGTTCATTTACAACAGCTTCAACTGTTTTATACACCCTTGCATTTTCCATATTTCTTATATCAAACTTATTCTTTGATGAAAGATTAAAAAATCTTTCTATTACGGCGTGTATAAATACTCCTATATCCAAAGCCTCAAGACCGTAAGCTCTTCTTTCCTCAAGCCCTAAGCCGTATCTTGCAAAGTAAGAATAGGGGCAGTCTACATACTTTTCAAGGGAAGTAACGCTGCACTTTATCTCCCTTCCAAAAAGCTCCAAAGCCGTTTTTCTGCCAAGCGCCGACTCTTTATCTATATATAGATATGCCTTTTCAAACATTTGCTTATCTACCGTTTTATATATACTTCTTAATTCCACATCCTTAGCACTTTTGTCTTCAAGCTCAAACTCACCTTTTTTAAGTGAGATTAAATCTCTAATAAATGCCTCCTTAAGCCCGTCTTTTGAATATATTTTAATAAGCTTGGCTGAGTTTATCACCTCTACATCTGTAAAAAGTGCTGCCAGCATAGCTACTATATAAGAAGGTTTTAATGATTTCCCCAAGTTATCTAAGTTTGAATAACTTACACTCAGGTATTCAAAGGACTTTGTAAAATTCATATAAAGATAATACCTTTGCACTATCAAATCTTCTTTGGCAGTTGCAGAAAGCTCTATACCTTGGGACTTTAGGCTTTCTTTTTCTCTATCATTTAATATACTGTCACTTTGCTTTAATTTAGGTATTATACCGTCATTGGCACCTACTATAAACAAGGCTCTTACCCTGTCTATCCTGCTTCTTTTCAGATCTCCAAAAAACACCCTGTCAAGCTTTTTAGGTATCATACCTACACTTATCTGAGCAAAACCCGCTTCCAAAAGCTCGTATAACTCTTTGCTGCTTAGTTTTTCACCTCCGAGTAAATTATCAGTCTTATTTAATAATGTAAGCAGCTCCTCATATACTTTCTCATATTCCCTTGAATGTGCAAAGTCTTTCGCCTCTTCAAACTCCTTGCTTAAGTCAAGCATCTTAGCCTTTGCATCCTTTGAGTCTATAAGCCTTATAAGTTCTTCTATTACCTTTTTTGTATCGGCGGATTTTGATTTTAAGAGCTTATAAAGAGGCTCCAGATCCTCTACTATTATGTTTTTAGAAATATTTAATTCCTCAATATCGACACCGCTAAGCTGCCTTGGAATATGCTCCCATGTCTTTTTTATCTTTGCCAATCCCTTAATTCCGCATATATACATATAGTCATCTATGGAAGCCAGTGTGGAGTAGTCCATGTCTATTAAGGGACTGCGTATGTATCTCATAACGGAAGTGTAAGAAAACTCCTCTCTTACCACGCTAAGACAGGCTCTTACAAATTCCACTAAAATATTGGAGCTTATACTTATGTTATCGTCTATAAATACGGGAATATCGTTCAGTCTGCACTTATGCTTAAATTTATCTATATAAGAGGACATATCCGCACAAAGAATAGTTATGTCCTTATATCTTAAGTCCTTTTCTTTAACCAAACGCATTATACGGCTTACTACCATATCAACTTCTTCGTCAATATTAGCCGCTTTTACAATACCTACTTTTTTCTCGGCACTGATTTTAGAATAGGGCTTGTATCTTAGAAAGTATTTTTCAATATGCTCTATTGCCTTACTTTTAACAAAGTTTGAATCTTTGGCTTTAAGCTTATCATTCAGATCAATATACTCTATATCTTTAACTGCCGCCTCATTGCATAACTTAAGTATTTTTTCATGCATTCCCTTACTCATGTTAAATAAGTCGGCTTCATCGGTTTTTTCTTTTATATTCTCACCCGTTCCTATAGTTACGGTACAGCTAAGCGTTGAGCAATATTTTAATAATTCTTCTATCAGCTTATACTGTATAGGAGTAAATCCTGTAAATCCGTCAAGTATTATACTTGCTCCTTTTATAAAATTGCTTTCTTTTATATACTTTACAAGTATGTCCGGTATTTCCTCAGTACTTATATACTTATCCTTCGTATAGCCTATAAAACTTTCATACATAAGGTTAAGATCCTTTAATTTGTGTCTTAAGCCTGTGGAAATATTTTCATTTTTTGATATTTCTTCTATTCTTTCACTACTTATATCATACTGGTAAAGCTCCGATATCATGGACTTGATATTGTCTATAAAGCCTGTTTTGGCAAATTGATTTTTCCAGACCCCAAGTTCCTTGGATCTGTCCATGGAAAGTTTCCTTATAATCATTACCTTGGCTATATCATCCAAGATATCGGGAGTTACTATACCAAGCTCCGTAAATACTCTGTATGCGAGTCTGTTAAAACTAAGTACATCTATATTGTCGGTTGCATGAAAAGGATGCAGCTGCACTATAGCCTTTTGTGTCTGCATGGTGTACTGCTCGGGTACTAATATTATAAAAGTTTTGTCGGGATTTTTTATAGCCTCTTTTATACAGTTCTTATATGCAAATGTAGTCTTTCCGCTGCCGGAAGCTCCCAGGATAAATCTCATTTTCGCTACCTCAAGATTAAAATTTATCTTCATTATATCCTAAAACCGACTTTTTTAATATCTACTTTATTTGCCTATCTTTCATTAATACTGGATATATGTTACAATGTCTAAGTATCTCACTTATAAAACCTTGTGAGATTTGTATAATGTATATTTAAGCTATAAGATTTATTGTAGCTTTTACAAGACTTAATAAAGGAGGCTGGAAATGCGAAACCTTAGTTTACTTACTGATTTATATCAATTAACCATGTTGCAGGGTTACTTCGAAGAAAAACAGGCAAATGAAACCGTTATCTTTGATATGTTCTTTAGAAATAACCCTCACTCAGGAGGCTACTCTGTCTGTGCCGGTTTGCAACAAGTCATAGAATATATAGAGGGACTGCACTTTGCGGATGAAGATATCAGTTATCTTAAAACTCTTAATTTATTCAGTGATAAATTTTTATCATATCTAAAGGACTTCAAATTTACCGGAGATATCTATGCTATCCCTGAAGGCAGCGTAATATTCCCCAAAGAACCCATCATGAAAATTGTAGCTCCGATTATGGAAGCTCAACTTATAGAAACCGCCCTTCTTAATATTATAAACCATCAATCCTTAATAGCGACCAAGGCATCCCGTGTTGTATTTGCCGCAAATGGTGATACGGTACTGGAGTTCGGTCTCAGAAGAGCCCAGGGACCTGATGCGGGCATCTATGGTGCAAGAGCTGCTATGATAGCCGGATGTTTTGCTACCAGCAATGTACTTGCCGGACAGATGTTTGATGTCCCTATAAGGGGCACTCATGCACACAGTTGGGTAATGAGTTTTAGTGACGAGCTTACCGCCTTTAGAAAGTATGCCAATCTTTATCCTAATGCCTGCATTCTTTTGGTAGATACCTACGACACCTTAAAATCCGGTGTACCTAATGCTATTAAAGTATTTAATGAGATGAGGGAAAAGGGAATAGAGCTTAAAAATTACGGTATAAGACTTGACAGCGGCGACCTTTCATATCTTTCCAAAAAAGCAAGACAGCTTCTTGATAACGCCGGTTTTAAGGATGCTATTATTTCCGCCTCCAATGATTTGGACGAGAATTTGATCAGCTCTTTGAAACTACAGGGTGCAAAGATAAGCTCATGGGGTGTCGGAACTAATATGATCACCTCCAAAGACTGTCCTGCATTTGGAGGGGTGTATAAACTTTCTGCCGTATATGAAAGTGATAAAAAGGCTTTTAAGGCAAAGATAAAGCTTTCAGAAAATGCTGAAAAAAACACCAACCCCGGAAATAAAAAGATATATAGGATCTATGATAAGGATACGAAAAAAATAATAGCCGACCTTATCTGCCTTGAGGAAGAGACTTTGGATACTTCAGAAGAGCTGCTTCTTTTCGATCCTTTGGATACTTGGAAGAAGACTTTGCTTCCTGCCGACACTTATTATACAAAAGAACTTTTAGTACCTGTATTTAAAAACGGTAACTGCATATATCAAAGTCCTTCCGTTATGGAAATCAGGGAGTATTGTAAAGAAGAAATGGATACGCTGTGGGAGGAGTCAAGGAGACTTGAGTATCCGCATAGGACTCATGTGGATCTGTCACAGAAATTGTGGGATTTGAAGAATAATTTGTTGAATGAGTATCATAATTAAGTAGGGAGAAGAAAAGTTCCTTGTAAGTGTTTGTTTATAGTACGAAAAGCTCCTTGTATTTCAATCTTACTCGCAGTACTTTCTCAAAGCTTCGACAAATTTTACACAGACTGCGTTCAAACAGTCCTCGTCTGTGAAATTTGTATCTCGCTTTATCAAAAGTACTAAACGCTAAAAAGATTGAATTACAAGGACTTTTCTACTTAAAGGGAGTGCAGAGAGCGAGGTGGTGTTACAAGGACTTTTCTATCTGAGAGGAAGTGTGGAGCCGGGAACGTTGCAGGGACTTTTTCATCTGAGAGGGAGTACAGGGAGCAAGGTGGGAGTTGCAAGAGATGTTTGTCTTGCAAGGACTTTTCTATCTGAGTGGGAGTGTGAGAATAGGGGTTTAGTTGTAAGGTTGTGTCTTGATATGATGTGGGGATTTTTGTGTTACAAGAACTTTTCTTCCTGAGTGGGAGTATAAGGATAGTGTAACCTAATTTGTGAAAACGGACATGAAAAATACCATTTATTAAATTTAGAGGTGATTGTATGCAATTAAGTTTTAAAATTTTGCTAATATTAACAGGAGTAATGTTGACAGTTTCTTTATTGGGATGCAGTAAACAAAAATACAAACTTAATTTTGGTGCTTACGGCTTTAAAAGCAGCCAAAATGAATATGCTGCCGGAGATAAGGTAACAGTATATTTTGATATGATTGGCACAGATACAGATTATAATTTCTATCTTGATGATAAGAGTATTAAGCTTAAGCAAGATTATGATGATAGACATGGCTATGTCTTCACTTTTACCATGCCGGATCATGATGTAACTTTAAATATGGATTCCTACAACAGTATGGTATACACCCCACAGATCAATGTAACTTTTATAAATGAGGTAAAAGAGGCGGATGTTTGGATTCTTCCTCAAACCGATGAAAATATAAATAGCAGCACTTGGGGACAGGCTACAATTACTAAACTTCCTGCCAATGAGGAAAGGTCTATAGACCTACAGGAAAGTTTGGAGTCAAAAAACTGGATCATCAATATTATTGCGGATTATCAATATTATTCGGTTTCAGATATAGCTCTTCAAGAAGGCTATACTATAATTTTCAAATCAAAAACACAAGAATCGGATAACATTCAAGGTAAAAGTGAATTTATAGAAATTTTTAACCAAAACGGTACTTCCGTATATAGAAACGAAGATATTTTTATAGATGCCCTAGGAAGTGATGAATAATAAAGAAAAGTTAAATATTTTTAGTTTTTTGATGAAGATAAATGAACTACCTGAACTGTAACTGTTAATTTACTGCACAAGCAAGAAAGAGGTTTTTATGGTTAAGAAAATAGGCATTGTAAGCTTATCAAGCGGTATTTTAGGAGAGAGTTTTATCGGATACGAACTTAAAATAGGTATGGAAAGATTAAATAAATATGGTATAGAGCTTGAGTTTCTACCTAATGCACTAAAGGGTATTGACTTTATAAAAAATCACCCTAAAAGCAGAGCGAAGGATTTGCTGACAGCTTTTAAGGATGATTCCATTGATATGATCTTATGTGCAATAGGAGGAGATGATACATATAGGTTATTACCCTATTTGTTTGACAATGATGAATTAAAAAATATTGCCAAACAGAAAATATTTTTGGGCTTCTCCGACACAACCATAAATCATTTTATGTTGCATAAAGTAGGCATCAAAACATTTTATGGGCAGGCATTTTTACCTGATGTATGTGAACTCTCCAATGAAATGTTACCCTATACAAAAAAATACTTTGAAGAGCTGATTACAACAGGGCAAATCAAAGAAGTACGCCCCAGTGATGTTTGGTATGAGGAGCGGGAAGATTTTAGTGAGAATGCTATCGGAACAGATATGCCAAAACATACAAATACCGGTTTTAAATTATTGAGCGGCAAACCTATATTTAACGGAAAGATTCTGGGTGGTTGTCTGGAGTCTATATATTATATGTTTGATAACTCCAGATTTGAAGATACGATAGCTTTATGTAATAAATATAATTTATTTCCTAAACTTGAAGATTGGAGGGGTAAAATTTTATTGTTAGAAACCAGTGAAGAAAAACCCGAGCCAAACTTATTCAGAAAAATGATCAATGCTCTAAAAGAACAGGGTATATTTAATGTGCTTTCAGGTGTATTAGTTGGTAAACCTCAAAACGAAACATACTATAAAGAGTATAGGCAAATTTTGTTAGAGGAAATCGATAATAAGGATTTATCTATTGTTTATAACCTCAATGTAGGTCATGCTACACCCAGATGTATTATTCCGTTTGGAGTTGAGGCAAAAGTGGATGTAAACAAACAAGTGATTGTTTTTTCCGATTAAGCGGAATTTTATTAGCTGAAATGTCGAAGTTTCAATATACTGATCCAATTTGGGGCTTGGGAAGTTTGAATTCACAGACTTTGATTCACACAGCCATTCATAATAAAAGAGGACTTCTACACTTTGCTGTAAACAGTCCTCTTTTAAATATTGGTTTTTAGATTTTAGATTTCTTTTATAACACTGTTCAGATCATCATTAAGTATCATCTTAATGCTGCTTTTAATTGCCAATATAACACCCAAAACTATTACTCCAAATATTAAAATAATCGGCACATAATTTAAGTTAAATAATATCTCTTTACAAATAAAGCCAAGCTCATACTCGCTTCTATAAGAACGCACAAAGATAGCTGATATAAATACTGCAATATAGAATATGGCTACATATCTAAATAATATACCGGACTCTCCATAAATCATTTTTTTAATCTGCTTATTTGTCATTCCTACTGTAGAAAGCAGTTGAAATTCTCTTTTTCTTGCCCTTAAATTGCCATGAAAACTATTATATGCATTTGAAAGAGCAAGTACTATAAATATAATTTGTATTCCGAAATTCAAGATATGCTCATTTCGCAATTGTTCCTCTATAGCTGCCTGTTTTAGTATATCATTGCTTGTTGAATAGTCACTTTTAGGAATATACGAAGATATAATTCGCTCACAATTATCAGATACTTTGTCTAAGTTTTGCTTCGTTTTAAGCTTAATGTTATAATATCTTGTCGGATCGGCTTTATCTTGCCCGTATTCTTCAATAAATTTTTCAAGATTTTCCATTGTAGTAAATACATATATACCCTTTTGATTCTGTGCCTCTAAGTCAAAAGGAAAATCTTTTATATAAGCGTCAATATGAATAGGCATCTTTTTTTCATCTGCGTTATAGCGAAGTACAAGATCTTTATTATCACTGTTTGCCAGACTGATATATTTTCTAAATGAATACGGCGTGTTATTTTTTTCAGGTGTTTTATTTAATAGAATATATTTTGTGTCTTTACCCAATTTATTTATATAAATCACTTTATCAAAATCCTGTTTATGAAGCCCTATAATATTTACATACATATCTTCTGCACTTTTATTCCCCAATTCAAAAGCATCTTTTAATTCATCTGAATAAAATCCTTTATTGTCGCTTAAATAAAATTTAAAGCTCTTGTCCTCATAAACATGTATCTCATCAATTTCATCTAACAGATACAGTTCACTTACTAATTGTTTATTTATTTGCATGTCCGTAAATATCTGTGACTGAAAGTTGTATTGTTCTTTATGTTTTCCGTAAATTTCATCAACAGTTCTATAAGATTGGGAGACTAATACCAATGTCATAACCATAGCTGATAATAGCATTGCAAATATAATTGTTTTATAAGTTGAACTGTAAGCTTTAAAATAATCTCTTGCTAAAGTCCTCTCAACCTTGCCGGATATTCTTGATTTTCCATATTTTACTTTTCCTTTAGCAATCCCCGTTAGTCCCTCGATCACATTAAGTTTTGCACTCTTTCCGGCCGGCATAATTGCAGATAAATATATGGCTATAAAAGCTAAAACTACAATAAGAAACAATGTTGAAAAAGAAAGAGAAACTAAGTGAAACTTTGCAGTCCTCATTTTTTCTTCAAAAATATCCGACATTTTTTTATAACTTATCAGGTTATTTAACCACATGAAATATAATAATAAATTTGCCGTTAGATACGATACCGCAGTGCCTGCTAAAACCGGAAATATACCAATTTTAATTGCTTTTAGCCTTATCATACTTCTAACTTGCTTTTGTGTCATTCCTACACTCTTTAACAAAGCTAATTCTTTTATATCTCTATTGTTCCATACATTAAAAGCTCCGTAGATCATAACAGCAAATAATAAAACCAATACTATGCAGACTCCGTAAGTTTCAACCCACTCCGCCATTACGGATTTAGGTGGAATAATACCGGATGGATAAATCATTTCATACTCTAAAATATCTTTATTAAAATACAATCTTCCGGTATCCAAGGATTTACTGTAATCAATTTGAAAATCCTCTAAAATATTTTTTGTCAGTTTATATGTATCTCGTGGGCTTTTATACCAAATAAACACTTCAATGCCATCTGAATTATTAAAGATATTTTCCTGGCTTTCATCATTCAAAATTCCAATCAAAGCACTTTCTTCAAAACTGCTTTCATAATCACGATATTCACCGACAAAAGTATACTCTTTTCCTGCCACCTTCAGTTTAGAGCCTATTTTATAATCTTTATTTTTTTTGAAAAAACGAGTTGGAGCAATCAATTCTTTGGCAGAATTTGCATTTCTGCCATAAACAATCTCAAATCCCTTTAAATCCTTAAAGTATTCCCCTTTCTCAATAATTACTGCATTCAAGTCAGTTGAAATAAACTTATCAAAAGATACTTTTTTAATATCATCATTTTCCAATAACTTTTCCATCATCTTTTTATTTACATCTGTAATAGAAACTTGATAATCTCCTACAGTAGAAACTATTTCATGATGCTGCTCTTCTTTAAGGCTTCCAATAATAAAAATAATCGTACCAAGTAAAATGACTGCTAAAAAAATAGATAATTTAGTTGCAAGTGTATCCTTTTTATTGGTGTTTATCTGAGAATAACAGAGTTCATTAATTATTTTCATAATCCCCTCCCTCTATTTTATTTAATTTTCCGTCAACCATTCTGTATACTTTATCGCATGAATTAGCCACTTTTTCATCATGGGTAATAATCATAACAGTTGACTCAAAACGCTTATTTACAAGCCTAAATAAAGAAGTTATTTCTTCTGAATTTCTTCTGTCCAAGTTGCCTGTAGGTTCATCTGCCAATACGATAGCAGGTCTGGTAAGAAGACTTCTTGCAATAGCCGCTCTTTGTTGCTCACCGCCGGACAACTGCTTTGGAAATCGCTCAAGTTTTTCTTCTATTCCCAATGTAGATATAATCTCATCAAAATAATTTTTATCTTCTCTTTTATTATCAAGAAGCAACGGTAATAATATATTCTTTCTAACACTGATATTAGGGAGCAAATTGAAAAATTGGTAAATCACACCTATATTTCTTCTACGAAAAACTGTAAGCTCTTCTTTACCCAGTTTTGTTATATTCTTATCTTGAATATAAATCTCCCCACTTGTAGGTTTATCTACACCGGCTAACAAATGCAGCAATGTTGATTTACCGGAACCGCTATCACCGATAACAGCTACTAAGTCTCCTTTTTGAAGTTCAAAATTAACATCTGAAAGCGCATTCACCTTTACTCCGGAATCATATATTTTAGTTAAATTAATCGTTTTTACAATACTCATCTTATTAGCCCTCCTTTGTTTATAAATAAAATATCATTGCAAAGTGACTACAAGGTGACTGAGTAAGGGCAAAAAGAAAGACAAGCCACAAAAAAGTAACTCATCTTTATCTACTGTCTGTAAAACCTAAGTTCAAAACTATTTGATGTTTTTCCTCTTGTGTAAACAAGTTCACCATTTTGTTTTTCAATAATAGTTTTTGCCATAGGTAAACCAATCCCATATCCTTTAGAATCTTTATTTTCCTTATAAAATCTTCGATATATCTTTTTTAGATTATCTTTGGATATTCCTTTGCTGAAATCTTCGATAACAATACTTTGATAAATATTTGTTTCCTGTAAATATATCTTTATCCCCTTATCTTCTGATGCCTCTATCCCATTCTTTACAATGTTATAAATCGCTTCGTATGTCCATTTTCTATCACAAATCAATTTATAGTCCTTGCCTACAACAGGAATCGTAAAATCTTGATTTGCAAAAATTATTTCCATTTCCGTAACAACTTCATCAATTAACTTTTTTACACTTATACTTTCTTTCTTCATCTTTATTGTCTCTGAATCCAAGGCAGCTAACTTTAATAGAATATCAACCAACTGATGTAACCTGTTGCTACTTGACCTTATGCGATTAATATACTCTATCTTATTGCCCTCATCCTCTTTTATCAAATCAAGCATAAGCAAAATTCCGGTCAAGGGAGTTTTTAATTGATGGGCAATATCCTCTGTATATTC
>ERZ773009.228-NODE-228-length-40747-cov-14.115010_pt1 | contig 40747 bp, 41 predicted proteins | sample MGYA00580663_ERZ773009 | MGnify/ENA primary metagenome ERZ773009 (study PRJEB29015, sample SAMEA2737969) | human oral metagenome | biome: human oral; feature: human-associated habitat; material: dental | place: China | collected 2026 ... | reverse complement strand
TCTTTATATATTTTGCTGCTTATGTTATCGGTATAATTTGCTTCCATTATTTTAATAATATTTTTTTAGATATATTTGTAAATTATTTTATATTCTCATTTCTAGTTTTTTCTTTTGCTTTCAGTTTCGAAGGTCTCGATAAATTTTTGCGAGGAAATGATTTTACATATGGTATTTACATATACCATATGTTTTTTGTAAATATTTTTGTCCAAATAGGTAATGGGGGGGGGCAGCATTTATGTAGTATATGTCGCTATTTTGTCTATATGTTGCGCTATAATCAGCTGGTTTTTTGTAGAGAAACCGTGTTTAAACCTAAAAAGTAAAAGCTTATATCGCAGTAGGATGAAAAATGTCTAAAAAAATACTATGGTGCGGAAATTCTTATTATGGATCTCCATTTAAGGTAGGTTGTAATTATTATAGTGAATTATTGGCAAAGGATGGAAATAAAGTTTTATTTGTCGCGCCGCCCGTTTCCCCCTTTCATAATAAAATCAACGAAGCCACTAGGTTGGCTCAGTCAAAAAAAGGCGTGCATGAAATTTGTGAAAACTATTTTATATATACCCCATTTGCACTTATTCCGCCGTTTAAAAATTTGCCGTCCCAATTTTATTGGATTATAAAAATATGGCATATTTTTACCTTACCGAATTTTAAAAATATGCTTAAAAATTATGATTTCTTAAATGTAGATATTTTAGTGATAGATAATTTCGTATTTCTGCCCTTAATAAACATCATAAAATGTAAGAAACTGATTGTTAGGGTTACCGATAATCTTAGCGGCTTTGGCGTAGGAGCAGCAGCTATCAAGGCAGAGGAGCATCTAATAAAAAAAGCAGATAAAGTGATATATACATCATCAAACCTTAAAAACTATATAGAAAAATTTAATAAAAATTGCCTCTATCTGCCAAACGGAGTTGATTTTAATAAATTTCAAAAAAAATACGATAAACCGGATTTTTTTTGCGCGATTACAAAACCGGTTGCTGTTTATGTGGGCGCTATCGAAAGCTGGTTTGACTTCAGTCTATTAGATTATATCGCCGAAGAGCTAAAAGATGTGCATTTTTTAGTAATTGGAGCTATAAAATTTAAACCCGACAATTTTGATCAAATACGATCTAGAGAAAATATTACGTTTTACGGCAATGTCGATAATGATTTGATTGCCTCTTTTTTGCAATTTTCAGATGTCGGTATAATCCCGTTTAGACTGGATATGGATTTGGTTCATTCTATAAGCCCTCTAAAACTATATGAGTATTCTGCGGCTGGACTTCATACGGTAGCAACTAAATGGCGAGAGTTGGAGCGGCTTAACAGTCCTGCTTTATTGGCAAGTTCAAAAGAGGACTTTGTAAGATATATAAAAAAATCTCTAGATTTAAGTAAAAGCGACAAGACTGAAATTTTAAATTTTGCCAAGGATAATGATTGGAGAGAAAAGATACGACATATCATTTAAAATTAGATATAATTTCATTTATAATATTTTTAAATCTAAACGATGAGGCGAAACGAAAGTAATAAATGCAGTATAAAAAGTTAGTAATTGATTTTCGTATGCATAAAGCATCCGGTATAGGTACATATATCAAATCGCTACTACCTTTTTTGGTAGAAAAATTTGAAGTTATTCTGCTTGGTAGTAGAGCCGAGATGCAGGACTATGCTTGGAGTAAAAGTGTTCAAATTTTAGAATGCGAATGCAAAATTTATTCTGTAAAAGAGCAGCTTGAACTGCCTTTAACAATTCCTGAATGTGATATTTTTTGGTCTCCACATTTTAATATCCCAATCCTGCCGATAAGAGCGAAATTTAGAGTGGTTACTATCCATGACGTATTCCATTTGGCTTTCTACGATACGCTAAATTTTATGCAGAAAATATATGCAAAAACGCTTTTTAATCAAGCACTAAACCGAAGCGATATAGTTCTTAGCGTTTCAAATTTTTCGCAGAGTGAGATATTAAAATACACTAAAACCGGTAAAAATATTTTCGTTGTACCAAACGCAATAGATGAGAGGCGCTTTAATCGCCATTGCGATTCAAATACCTTAGAAGCGGCGGCAAAGTATTATAGCCTTCCTAATGATTTCGTTCTATTTGTGGGAAATGTCAAACCGCATAAGAATTTAAAGAATTTATTATTTGCATTAGAAAAGACGAATCTCAATTTGGTTATAGTGGGCAAAAAGGACGGCTTCATAACGGGCGATAGCACTATTTCTGAGATTATTCAGACAAAAAATCTTGGCAATCGTATATTTTTTACGGGCTATGTTAAAGACGCGGATATCGCCGCTATTTATAATTTGGCGAAATTATTCGTATTTCCATCGCTATACGAGGGTTTTGGTATTCCGCCGCTTGAGGCACAAGCGTGTAGTTGTCCGGTCGTTTGCTCAAATGCTGCAAGTTTGCCTGAAGTTTGCGGTGATAGCGTTGTTTATTTTGATCCGAATGACATAGAAGATATGAGAAATAAAATTCAAACTGTTTTAAACGATAAAAATTTACAAAACGAGCTTCGCGCTAAAGGTTTTGAAAATGTAAAAAGATTTAGCTGGGAGCGCTCGGCTAAGCAGATTATCGAAATAATGGAGAATTTGCAATGAAAAAAGCCCTTATCCACGACTGGTTTAGCACCTACGCGGGCGCGGAGAAATGCGTCGAGAGTTTTACTGATATCTGGGATGATTTTGAAATTTACAGCCTCATCGACTTTTTAAGCGATGCCGACCGAGATAAAATTTTAAAAGGCAAGCGCGCCCACACGAGCTTTATTCAGAAGCTGCCCTTCGCGAAGGACAAATATCGCAACTATCTGCCACTATTTCCGCTCGCGATCGAGCAGTTTGATCTAAGTGGCTATGACGTCGTGCTATCTAGCTCACATGCTGTCGCAAAGGGGGTGCTGACGCACTCAAATCAGCTTCACATCGCATATGTGCACACGCCGATCCGCTACGCGTGGGATCTGTATCATAAGTACTTGCGCGAAAGCGGGCTGGATCGCGGTCTAAAGGGCGTGCTGGCAAAGTATTTTTTACATAAAATTAGGCTTTGGGACGCGAGCACCGCAAACCGCGTGGATCACTACGTCGCAAATAGCCGCTACATCGCGCGCCGTATCAAAAAAACATACGGCAAGCCTAGCGACGTCATCTATCCGCCCGTGGACGTGGATAAATTTACGCTGCGCGAAGCCAAAGAGGACTTCTACCTCACCGCCTCACGCATGGTGCCGTACAAAAAGATTGATCTCATCGTCGAGGCATTTTCGCAAACGGATAAGAAGCTGCTCGTCATAGGCGATGGCCCCGATATGGCAAAAATCAAATCAAAAGCGGGCAAAAATATCGAACTTTTGGGCTTTGCGAGCGATGAAACGATGGCGGATCTAATGGGGCGGGCAAAGGCGTTTGTTTTTGCCGCCGAGGAGGACTTCGGCATTACGCCGGTGGAGGCGCAGGCATGCGGTACGCCGGTGATCTGCTTTGGGCGCGGCGGCGCCCGCGAGACGGTGCGCGATGGCGAGAGCGGACTGTATTTTATGGAGCAAAACGCAAAAGAGCTGCTCGCCGTCGTAGCTAAATTTGAGCAAAATTATGATAAATTTGAGCCTACAAAAATCAGAGAAAATTCTTTAAAATTTTCGCGCGCGCGCTTTGAGGCCGAGATCAAAAGCTACGTCGAGAAAAAATATGAGGAATTTAAGGACGGCCTAAATGACTAATATAATCCTAAGCGGCGGCAGCGGCACGAGGCTGTGGCCCATCAGCCGCACGCTTATGCCAAAGCAGTTCGTGCGCCTCTTTGACGATCGCTCGCTTTTTATGATGAGCTACGAGCGAAACTCCACGCTATGCGAGCGCACGCTTGTCGTCTCAAACGAGCAGCAGTATTTTTTGGCGCTCGATCAGCTTGAGGTTTTAGGCGCGCGCGGCGTGAAATTTCTACTTGAGCCCGTCGGCAGAAATACGGCTCCTGCGATCGCACTTGCGTGTTTGAGCTTAAAGGCCGAGGAGATCGTTTTCGTAACGCCGAGCGATCATCTAATTAGAGATGAGGCGGCGTATAAAAACAGCGTCTTGCGCGCACGCGAGCTTGCAAAGCAGGGGTTTTTGGTGACATTTGGTATCAAGCCCGCGGATGCAAATACGGGCTACGGCTATATCGAAGCAAGCGGCGAGGACGTGTTAAAATTTCACGAAAAGCCTGAGCTTGCGGCGGCGCAAAGCTACATAGCGGCGGGGAATTTTTACTGGAATAGCGGCATGTTTATGTTTAAAGCAGGCGTATTTTTAGACGAACTAAAGGCGCAAAGCTCTGAAATTTACGAAGCCTGCGTTCGTGCGTACGAAAATTCTAACGCGGAAAATCCGATTAGAATTAAACTAGGCGATATGCAAGAAATCCCCGCAGATAGTATCGATTACGCAGTTATGGAGCGCACGAGCCTTGCTAAGGTCGTACCCGCAGATATCGGCTGGAGCGATCTGGGAAGCTTTGATAGCTTAGACGCCGAGCTGCCCAAAGACGCGAACGGCAACACCGCAAGCGAGCAAAATATCGCTCTAAATTCTAAAAACAATCTCATCATCGGCTCGGGCCGCACGATAGCCGCCATAGACATCGAGGATCTCGCTATCGTCGATACCAAAGACGCCCTGCTCGTATGTAAAAAAGGCTCTACCCAAAAGGTAAAGCAGGTGGTGGAGCGGCTAGGCGGTAGCGATCTAGCGCACGTGCACGTAACGACGCACCGCCCGTGGGGCAGCTACACGGTGCTCGAAGATGAGCGCGGCTACAAGATCAAGCGTATCGTCGTTAAGCCCGGCAAGCGGCTATCGCTGCAGAAGCACTACCATCGCAACGAGCATTGGATCGTCGTTAGCGGCACCGCGACCGTGACCGTGGGCGAGCGAAATTTCTTGTTGCGCGAGAACGAATCTACGTTCATTAGAATGGGCGAGGTTCATCGCCTCGCAAACGAAGGCAAAATCCCCGTTGTGCTAATCGAAGCTCAAGTCGGCAGCTACACCGGCGAGGATGATATCGTGCGCCTGCAAGATGATTTTAATAGGAGCTAGGATGAAAAAGCAACTCTGCGTTTTGATAATCTTGGCGGTCGACATTTTCGGCATCTGGCTTTGCTTCGGACTTGCCGTGGTGCTTAAAAATTTGCTCTACGGCGATAGCGTACTGTTGGACATCGGCAGGTATCAGGGCTTCGCGCCGTCCTACGTCATAATGATATTTCTATTTTTTTATCAAGGGATCTATTCGAGGCGGTATGATTTTTGGCACGAGAGTAGAATTTTAGTGAGAAGCTGCTTTTTTGGGCTTTTGCTAAGCCTAGCGCTACTTGCTTTAATCAAAGTCAATTACGAATTTTCGCGCGCCAGCTTTATTCTGAGCTTTGCCTTTATGGCGGTGGTTTTGCCGCTTTTTAAGCTCGTAACGAAAAGGAAGCTTTTTAAATTTGGATTATGGCAGAAGAGGGCGAAAATTTTAGGCGAGGGCGAGGAGTTTGAAAGCGCTGTTTTGGGAAGTGCATATCTTGGGTATGTAAGAGCGCTGGGTAGGGATTACGACGTGCTGTTTATCGGCGGAAGCAGGCTCGAAGCGAGCGCCTTAAACGAGCTCATCGAGAGCAACATCAGGGAGAATAAAGAAATTTTATTCACTCCCGTGCTGCGTTCGTACGACTTTACGCAGACCTATATTTACAGCATCTTTGCCTCGCGCACCAGCCTCTTTGCGATACGAAATTCTCTGAAAAGTCCTCTAAATTTAGCGCTTAAACGCGGGCTTGATTTAGCACTTATCATTTTGGCGCTTCCTCTGCTAGTGCCGATTTTCGGCGTAATTGCGCTGATGATGAAGCTAAAAGAGCCCACGGGGCGTATATTTTTTTCGCATCAAAGGATGGGGTTTGGCGGCAAGCCGTTTGGGTGTCTGAAATTTCGCTCGATGAGAGAAAACGGGGACGAAATTTTAGCTCGGTATCTAAAGCAAAATCCGCAAGAGGTGGAGTATTTTGAAAAATATCACAAATACGAGCACGATCCGCGCATCACGAAGCTGGGCGATTTTTTGCGAAGAAGCTCGCTTGATGAGCTTCCGCAGCTGATCAACGTCCTAAAGGGCGAAATGAGCATCGTAGGCCCTCGCCCGTGCGCGCAATACGAGCGCAAAGATATGGGCGAATACGCCGATCTCATACTCGCCGTCAAGCCCGGCATTACGGGGCTTTGGCAGGTGAGCGGGCGCAGCGACGTGGATTTTGCGACTAGAGCGGGCATGGATACGTGGTATATGAAAAACTGGTCGATCTGGAACGACATCGTCATTATTTTAAAAACCTTCAAAGTCGTTTTGGCGCGTGAAGGGGCAAGCTGATCGCTTATAGAGTCTTTAAGACGGGCTCTTTCTTTTGAGATAAATTTTAAATTTAATACGGCGCTTTGATCGAGATATTAGAATCGCTTGAGGATAAATTTGCACTATTTAAAATCATATATATATATATATATATAACAATACAATCGCGCGGCAATAGCTAGGAATTTGCGGCGTAAAATTTGAAATTTTGAAATTTCATCGCATGTTTGCGTAAAATAAGACTACGCGAAAATGATGGCGAATTTAATGCGGACAACTTTAATATCTAGTATCTAGGAAAAAGTATTAGCGTTAATCGTATTGTTTAAGTACACATAAAAATGGGGCGCTATCCGTTAAATTTTACTTTTGCTTTCCGCTTCTGCTCGAATACTACGACGTAAAATTTACGCAAAGCGGATGAATTTTATCCTCACTTCCGCGCCGCTCTTTCTAAAATTCTAAATCGCCCATTGCAAAAAGCTGAGTTTTAAAATTTAGTGAGTTTGCAGATAAAATTTTGATCTGTTTGAGGGATAGGGGGATAGTGTCCGGTAAAATAGACAATGGAAATGAACTATTCGGAAATCACATTATTTCAAATACCGCTTACGGATACACAGATAAAAAGCGACCAACGGCTATGAGGCTCTAAAGGCCTATGATCTAAATGACGACAACGTAATAGACTAAAAGGACGAGATATTTAATAAGCTTAAAATTTGGAAAGGTACGAATTCTAACGGCATTACCGACGAAGTAGAATTAAGCTCACTTGCGGATAATAATGTCAAAAGCATTGATCTAAACTACAAAGAGATAACGATAAATGAGAATTCTAACACCGTAAAACAAGGCTCTAAGGCTGCTGCTCTTATCGATGCTGATCTACTAATGGACGGGAGTAAGTGAAGCAGCTAAAGACTCACGAGGAATTTATAGCTACTTAAGTAAGGTGGATATAGAATTCGTAAAAGCAATCAAATTAAATGCAAGAAGAGGACTGAGATTTTTATAACATTCACTGTTGGCAGATTGCTTCGCTTGCAAAGTTTACTGCAATGACGAGAAAAGCAAAGAAAACGGAAGGATAAAATTTGGAAAATTTTGAAAACTGGAATAAAAATGTTAAAAAACGTGATTTAAACTCAAACGAAAATGCAAATTTAAGCGATTTCAATCAAAGAGACTACGATAAAGAACCGATAGTAATTAAAAATCCTTATGAATTCTTTCTTAAAAATTTGGATTTATTTTGTTTTATAGGAGCGTTTGTGATTTTATCAACTGTCTGTATTGATTACACAGACAATATACACACAAAAGAAATTAAAATTTTATTATATTTTCCTTTTGCGTTTGTAATTTTACATATTATTTGGGCCTTTTATTACTACATTATCAAAAACAAATGCGAAACCAAATTCACAAATAAAACGATAGAATTTATCATAAATGGAGAAGTTAAAAGGGTTAAAAATTTGATAGATTTAGAGCCTATTACAAGAAATTTTAAGCTTTCGTATTCTCTTGGAGTATATTTTCATTTGTTTCTATTTTTTTTGATTATTTTAATTTCAATTAGTGAAAAATCATTGCTATATGTTTTTATAATAATGGTCTATTATATACTTTGGTTTCTTTTAAATTTTTTATTTAAACTTATTTTTCATTTGATTTTAGGCGGAAAATTAAAAGATTTTTCGTTGTATCCAGCTATTGTTTTTGATTATCCGCAATATATTGGTGGACGCTTGTGGAGATTAGCTACAATTGATATGCGATTATATAGTGGAAAATTTCATATGGTTTATATAATTCATAAGCAAGATTATTTAGATTTACAAAAATATTTTTCTGATAAGAAACATATAAATTTAAATTTGGTTAAAAAGAAATTTTCAACCTAAAAAAGGAGAAAAACATGAGTAGAGAAAGTGTTGCTAAAATCGAGCTAGATAAAGCTTATGATGCTATAGTTGCTAATCTCAAATTTACAAAGGATTATAGTGCAAGAATATAATACCAATACAACAAGCAATTAAAACAAGCAACAAAGAGACTACGATAAAAAGCCGATAGTAATTAAAAATCCTTACGAATTCTTTCTTTCAAATTTATTCTTTTTTTCTCATTGCGGAACGGTGCTTGTTTTATTGGTTTATGCTGATTATATGGGGATTACAAATGTTAGCAATATTTTTCTATGGGCTTTTTTTGGAATTGGCGTTTTGCATATCGTCGCTACATTTTATTATTACATTATTAAAAACAAATGCGAAACAAAATTCACAAATAAAACGATAGAATTTATCATAAATGGCGAAACAAAAAGGGTTAAGAATTTGGTTGATTTAGAACCTGTAGTAAGGACATTTAGATTGCTTACGCCATCATCGCTAATTGGAATTATTGTTTTTAATCTACTTATATTTTTTATGGTTGTATTAGTAAAAATGGTTCATTATCTTATCGCCTATTATGTCATTTATTTACTTTTAAATTGTTTGTTTAAACTTATTTTTCATTTGATTTTAGGCGGAAATTTGAAAGATTTTACATTATTTCCTGCTTTTATATTTGATTATGGAGAACTCATATGCAAAGGAAGGTCTAGTTTAGATATTCTTAAAGATAAATTTCATATGGTTTATATAATTCATAAACAAGATTATTCAGATTTACAAAAATATTTTTCTGATAAGAAACATATAAATTTAAATTTGGTTGAAAAGAAATTTTAACCTAAAAAGGAGAAAAACATGAGTAGAGAATTAGTTGCTAAACAAGAATTAGACAAAGCAGAAGTAAGACTTAGAAAAAATAGTGATTTGGTTAGACAATTAACTGAATTCCTTAAAGATGCACTTTCTGGTGCTGATATGTCATTTACTGGATTAGAAAAATATGTTGAGATAAATGGCAAAAGATATACAAAACCGGAGTTAGATGAATTAAAGGGAGCTGCAGGATATGTTGGAATTGGTAAAGCATTGGCTGGTATAGTCGATGATATAGCTGACGGTCAAAGCTTCGGTCATACCGTCGTGGGCGCAGCTGTGGATTTCGGGCTTATTGCAATTACAAAATTTATCCCTGTTGTCGGTTGGATAACGCTATGGTATGACATAGGAAATTTATTAGATAAGTTGGACGGAAAAGATAGCGGCATATTTGATTTACGTAAACAAGCACAAAATTTATGGGACAAAATAACGGGCGACGGACTATCAGATATTGATATGAACGCTTTGCAAAAAGGTATTCTAAAAGGTAACAATGCCCGACAAAACAGTCTATGCAAGACCTTTATCGTCGTCATTTTTCCCTTATGGCGTAACCCCAAGCGGACTTTTAACGGGCGACTACAAAGACGATGTTTTATTCGGCGGATATGGCGATGAACGCTAATGGGTAAAGGCGGCGGCGATTTACTAATAGGCGGATATGGAAATGATAGGATAAATTATAAAAGTTTCCAAAGAGTTTAACAAGCTTAGGAGCTACTATACATTTTTTTAATATATAGTAGTTTCTCTTAAACCGTCTGTATAATCTAGCGTTTTTGGCATTTCAAATTTTTTTGAAAAAATTTGAAAAAGCCGTAAAACAGGGCTTTTAAAAAAATCAAAAAACTAAAAATAGGGGGAAAATTTGATAGATGGTGTCCCGTGTAGGATTCGAACCTACGGCCGCCTGATTAAGAGTCAGATGCTCTACCAACTGAGCTAACGAGACAAGAATTGTAATTGTAGTGATAAAAATATAAAAAACTGATTAAATTTTATAAAAATTTCGTTAAATTTCATAAAATTTTATTCGGTCTTTATATATCTAATAACTCATAAAAATTAAATAAAATACTTTAATAAAGAATTAATAAATCTTTTTAAAAATAACCTATGCGCTTCGATTTCACATCTAGGCGCTCTAGCATAAACTCAACGCAAAGCTAAAACAAGAAGCCCCATAGGCGGGGCTTGGCTCGATAATTTATTTTGCTTTTTTAGCCTTTTTGCTTCGCGTAGCCTTAGCATGAGTTCTAGGAGAGCGGTTTGAGATGATTGGCTTACCATCAGGGTATTTTTTCTGCACGTGATTTACAGGTATCGCCGCACTGCTGCTAGCGCCGTATTTCTCGCCGTTTGTAAAATACTTCCTCATCACTTCTTTCCATCTTTTTGCGTATTTATTCGCGCGCGGAGAATCGTTTAAGATATCCTCGTAGTCGTAAATTCTCTCATAGAAGTCGTTAGTTAGCTGATCGTCGATAGTTATTCTGCCGTTGTCGATCGATACGCCTAGGTAAACGCCTGTTTGTTCGCCCGGGCTTACCATCCATGCAGAAATATCAGGTAGATCGGTTGCGCGACCGGTTCTTCTACCTACGCCGCCTGCTGCGGCACCTACATTGATCTCAAGGGTGTCTGTGCCGGTAAAAATGTCTTGATATGACTTCGTAGTATGAAAGATCATCACGATGTCGCTCGTCTCGTAGCCTGCCTGTAAGCCCACGCCGTAGCCTTTATATTTGATAAAAATCGGCGAACTCCACTCGCCGTTCTCGCCTTTGACGCTAAAAATTCCATCGCCGTATTGTAGCGATGCGCCCGCAGCTAGGCGTTTTACGTCGGTTAGGATTGCGACGGCTTTGGCGCTGGTTAGATAGCGCTCATCGGTGCCGAAGTTATTAGCCGCTACGAAAGATCTAACGACGTTAGTCGCCGCTATAACCTCTTGATTTGCCACGACGTCCGCGTGCAAAAGACCGCAAAGTGCAACAGATGCTAGAAGCAAAAACTTTTTCATCATTTAATCCTTTTAAAATTGAATTTTCGTTATTATAACAGCAATTTCATTTGTTTTAGCTAATTTTTAACAAAAAATTGATGAAAAATAACTAATTTTGGAAAATTTATGAAATTTCTAGCTATTTTTGCACTTTTGGCGATCAAAATTTTCGCTTTAGACATAGTAAACGGTGATGTCATAGTCTTAAAATTAGATAAAGGCACAACCGAGTTGAGCTTTGGCTCAAAGAAAATCCCCCTCATCGAGGCACCAAATTCTAGCGATAAAATCGTCGTTCTGGCGGCAAACTACCGTGCTAAGGGGGATTTCGCGCTGCGGATAGTAGATCAAAGCGGCAGCCACGAGCAGATCGTCGCTTTGAAAAAGGGCGAGTATAAAAAAGAGGCTCTAAGCGTCGCTCCAGGTAAAGTTAAACCGCCCAAAGAAGCCGCCGCGCGTATCAAAAAAGAGCTCGACGAAGCCAACGCGATCTATGCGATTACCACGCCACGCTATCTTTTTTCCGCGCCATTTGAGCTACCTTTAAACTCCAAAATAACCTCTGCATTCGGCAATGCCCGCACTTTCAACGGCGAGCTTAAAAGCTATCACAGCGGCACCGATTATCGCGCCGCGGTAGGCACTGTGGTGCGCGCTGCCAACGACGGCGTCGTAGTCATCGCCAAAGACCGCTACTACGCCGGCGGTTCGGTCGTGATCGATCACGGCGGCGGCATCTATTCGCAGTACTATCATCTAAGCGAGATCAAAGTGACGCTTGGCGATCACGTTCACAAAGGCGATGAAATCGCACTTTCGGGCGAGAGCGGTAGAGTTAGCGGTCCGCATCTGCACTTCGGCATCGCGATCAACGGCGTGAGCGTCAATCCGCTAAGCTTCGTCGCTAAATTCAACGAAGTGGTTTTTGGCGAGCGCTAGAATGCCCTACAATCCGAAGGAGTTGATGAAAAAAATTCTCGCAGGCAGCGATTTTAAGCTAAAAGGCTCGGTCAAAGGCCGCGTGCGCGTCGCGAGTAGGGACGGAGCGATCGTAAATTTTACCGCCGCGGACTTCGGCGTGCAGAGCCTAAGCGATAAGATCGCGCTTAGCGGCGAGCAGTTCGAGCGATTTCGGGCTAGAATTTTTGGGATTTTAAACTCTGGCGGACGCGAGCTTGCAGGCAGGCTCACGCTCTCTTCTACGCCCAAAAAGAAAGCCCGCGCAGATCGTCTCCGTGCAGCGGATGGTTATGGCTATGCTGAGTTTGACGGCGCCTGCGATTTTGGTAGCTTTTGCGAAGGAGATTTAAGCGCAGTTTCGCCCGAGGCTGGCGACAGCTTGGCAAAGACTTCGTATACTACAAACGCAAGGCGCGGCGAGCGAGATTTTTCTGCGCGCAGCGCTCATAACGCGCAAGATTTTACTTCGCAGGCAGAATTTCAAGATGTTTCGCAAGCAGAATTTTATGGTGCGGCTCGGGCGGAATTTTGCGTAGATACCGCGTGGGATACGTCGTGCGAGAATTTAATTTCGCAAAATGACGCTGTGCAGAATGACATGAGCGTGGGGCTTGCTGCTAATTTCGAAGAGAGCGAAAATGCGAGGAGTAAAAATTTTATGCCGCAAAGCTCTGTGTCTGCGAATTCTGCCAAAGGGCAAAGCTTCATTCCTGCATCGCGAAATTTTATTTCCGCGCAAAGCTCTGCGCTCGTGAAAGATTCCGCATTTGAGGCGCAAAATTCTAATTTTATGGCGCAAACGGAGAATTTTGCAGCTGAAAATTCGTTTGTAGCAGAGCAGGGCGCGAACTTACGAAGTAAAAATTCTACGGCGCAAAGCTCTGCATCAAAAAATTCCACTTTCGCAAATTCTGCGCTTGATATAAAGTGCGCAAATGATTGTGGGCCTCAAGGCTCCGAGTTTTCTAAGGGGCAAATCGCGAATTCCGCTAGCCGCCGTGCCGCAAATTTTGCCTCAGAAAATACCTCGGAATTTACGCCTCAAGATGAGAATTTAGTCGGTGAGGATTCAATGTGCTTGGCAAAAGGGCAAAATTACGCGCTAAAAAATTCCGACGAGCAAAATTTAGCACAGAAAAGCTCCACACAAGAGTGGCAGCCTTTAAATTTGCCACCGCAAGCAGGAAATAAATTTGCGCCCGAATTTGAGCAATCCGCGCAGTCTGCGTTAACGGGCGAGAATTCTACGTTTGCTTCTTCTATGGCGGAGGGGGCGCTTGGTGATGAGCCCGCGTCTGCTGCTTTTGGGAGCGAATCAACTTTTGCGACTAAGCCAGTAAATTTTTATGACAAGCCTGCGCGCAAAGCGCCTACGAAAGAGCGCGCGAGCCTGATGGGGCGTCCGCAGGCTCTGCCTATTGCAAGCACTTCGCGTCCTATCTCGCTACCGCAAACGTCTAAAGCTAGGCTCATCGAGCTTAAGCCGCGCTTCATAGGCATCGCGCACAGGATTAAAATTTCGTTTTTGAAAAAGAGCGCGAGCGAGCCGGGCGAAGGGGTTTTGGCGCGCGTTCGTATTCCGCTTTTGATGGAGAATTTCGGTCTTAATGATATTTTGTCGTCCACGGCGAGCTACCAAATGGCGAAAAAGATGGTGCGCACGATCGCCGATCTCTACATCGCCAAGGACCTACGCGGCGTGCACATAGGCGTGCCGGTGCGCCTTGAAATGGGCTTTAAAAGCGGTATCTCTGACGTCAGCAACCACGCCTTTATCTTTAAGCTCATCGAGGACAGCCTCGTCAAAAACGGCGTCATCGACGACGACAATGCAGATATCGTGCGCGAGATCAAGCTTTTTAAGCAAGACGTTTTCGACGGGGTTTTAGTAAACATCATGCGGTTTGAGTAGAGGCTTTGCGGCGCCTCGCGTGTAAATTTTAAAAATTCGCGTTACCGCATGAAATTCCATCGTTTTCGAGCTTTAGCTCGCACCGCAACAAGCGCTTTTTAAAATTTTTTTGATCAAACCAGTAAAAATTTGAAAGGATTGAGATGCAAAAAGCCTTTTTTAATTCGCCCATTGGAATGCTTGAAATTCAGGATGACGAGATCGGGATCTGCAACATCGACTGGGTCAAAAGCTCTGTCTGCGGGCCCAATGATGAGATCTTTAAAAAACACGACGCAGGGCTTAAATTCGGTTTTGTGCGTGCTACGGATGATAAAGGACGCGATTTAAGGCTTAGCGATTTAAGAAAGAATTTGGCTCTTTGCACCGACGAGCTTAGCGCCTATTTTAGAGGCGAGCTTGAGAGCTTCAGCGTTAAACTGAGCCAAAATGGCACGCAGTTTCAAAAGTCCGTGTGGAGCGCGCTTTTAGAGATCCCTTACGGCGAGGTCGTAACATACGGCGAGCTAGCCCGGGCTATCGGTAGACCGCACGCAAGCCGCGCAGTAGGCGGCGCAAACGGCAAAAATAAAATTCCCATCATCGTGCCGTGCCACCGCGTCGTAGCTGCGGGCGGGCTCGGAGGATACAGCGGCGCGGGCGGCGTAGCGACCAAAGCGTGGCTGCTAAACTTCGAAAGAGAAAATTTAGCCAAATTTGGCAAGTAAAATTCCGTTAAATTATGCCTTGCAGGCACGGCGCTGATTTTAAAATTTTACCGCGAGACGCTGCGAAATTTCATAAAGCGATTTTGTAAATTTATAGTTTTTACAGCAATTGAAATATTTAAAATTTAGCAAGGAGCCTGCTAAGCCGGCTTTCAAGTCCTAACTTTAAATTTATCGCGCCGCAGACATTTGCTATGAGCGGTTGAAATTTTTCGCAGTGATAAATTTAGCCTCGCGAAATTCCGCGCTGAAGTCCTTCGATAAATTTTCATCTTGCGTGCATTTTGTGCAGCAGCGCGTAAGGCAGCAAAATTTTGCCGATCCTTTTGTGCAGATAGGCGAGGATAGCAAGGTTTTGCGGTAGAATTTTGCATAGCTTAAAAATTCTGCGTCACCGCGCTGCAAGGTAAAATTCAACGCCGCCGTATTAAGGCAAAGTAAATTTTTAATTGCGCTTGCCGAAGCGGGGTAAAATTTCCATAGAAGTAGTAAGGCAGGGCGGAATTATCTCAGCGGCAACGTGGCTAAGTAAAATTCTATAAATCCACGAAGCGGGCGGTATCCCAGCAGAAACGGCATTGTCCTAGCCAAGCTTCTTGCGTAAGCAGCGAGCGCGCCAAAGATAAAATTTCTCGCGGAGGCAGCAAAGTGCAGCAGCATCCTGATAGCAACGCTAGGCAAGAATGAAATTCCATGCAAAGAGAGCGATGGAAATTTTGCGCAAAGATCGCGCTATTTGCTAAAATTCGCGCAAAAGCAGTATTCTTTTAAAAAATTCCTAGCAGCGGTAGCGTTCGTTGTCAAAGCTCGCCTTTGAGGCGGTGGCGTTTTGCTAAGGCTTCTTGCGAAAGCGACGTTGCATAGCAAAGTAATTGTAAAAGCGGCAAGCGTACTGCAGATGAAATTCTTAACAAAAGTGGCATATCAGAGCGAAATCCCATTCAAAATCACGGCAGAGATAAAATTTGCCAAGCAACTACGAGCGAAAACCCCGGCAAATTCAGCAAAGTTTGGGTAGAACGCAGAATTTTATCAAATCTACGTAGCTTTGCCAAATCCCTAAATTAGTCGAAATTTTCTATCAGATCGCTAAAAATTTTAGCTAGATTTTCGACATCACTAATCTCTACTCGTTCGTTGATCTGATGGATCGTGTCGTTTCGCACGCCAAACTCCGCCGTCTCCACGCCAAACTCCGCGAAGTATCTCGCATCGCTCGTGCCGCCTGCGGTGTTTAGCTCGGCTGCTGCGCCGCAGATTTTCTGCACGCTAGCGCTTAGTTTTTGCACGATTTTGGAGTTTCGCTGAGTTAAAAAAGGCTTTGAGGAGCTTTTTAGCGCAAGGTGTAGCGACGCGCCTGCTCGCAGCTGCGCGGTGCAGCTCATTTCTAGCTTGCCGCAGGATTCGCTTTCGCTGCATAGCGCATCTTTAGCGTCCAGTTCAAATAACCTCAGTACGTAGTCTCGCACGTCCTCTAGCCCCAGCCCTACGCCACCGCGGACGTTAAACATCACGCGCACGTCCTTGGGTGTTACGTTTACTACCTGCGAACCGCCGCGAATGTCGGTGATGACTATCTTAGCCGAAGCGAAATCCTCGCTGCCCGCGTCCAGATCATGCCCCGCGAGGCTTGCGAGAACCGGCGCTAAAATGTGGACAGGATTGATGCATTTATCGGGGTAGGCTGCGTGCCCGCCGATGCCCGTGAGCGTGAGGACGCCGTTAATCGAGCCGCGACGGCCGATCTTAATGGTATCGCCGAAGCGCACTTCGCATGTAGGCTCCGCAACGACTGCGAAGTCGGGTAGGGCACCTTGCTCGCGCAATTTAGAAAGCATTTCGCGCGTGCCGTAGATGCCGTCATCCTCCTCATCGCTGGTTAGCAGCAGGCTTAGCGTGCCCTTAAAATCGCGTGCCGCCGCTAGCGCGCAGATCGCCGCTGCGATGCCGCTTTTCATATCCTGCGCGCCGCGCCCGTATAAAAAGCCCTCCGCTTCCACCGGCACAAACGGATCGCTCGCCCAGCCCTCGCCCGGCGGCACGACGTCGATGTGTCCGGCAAAGCACAGATGCGGACCCTGTCCGAAGCACTTGGTAAAAATCGCGTTAGTTACGCCGTTTAGCTCGAATCTATCCTCGCTAAAGTCTGCCAGCAGCATCGAGACGTAGTTGAAAGCTCCGTCGTCGCTAGGCGTGAGCGAGCGGAATTTGATGAGCTCTTTTAGAATTTCAATCGGTTTCATAAGCCTTCCTTCGGTTTAAATTTTAGCAAAAATTATAGCGTATAAAAGCTTTAGTGCAAAAAATACCAAAATAAACGCCGAAATATATGCAAATGCCCGCACTATCATGTTTGGAAGCTTGCTGCGAGCTAGATATATCGCAAGCGGAAAAAGCGTGATCCAAGCTAAAATTCCGCTTACAAGCCCCGCAAGGGCAAGCGCGAAATCTGCTCGCGCGGTGCCGGCAGATACGCTGAGCCAAAACATAATGACGTATGGATTTAGTAAATTTATCAAAAAGCCTTTGCTATAAAGCGCCGCGCCTGAGCAAGCCTCGACGCTTGCAGGCTGCACCGAGCTAGTCGCGCCATGCCAGATCGCGTACGCCGTGTAGAGTAAAAAGCATGCGCCAAATACCGATATGCAGGCAAAAACGATCGGGATTTTGGCTAGCTGCGATATGCCAAACGCCGATAGCGCCAGATACAGTATATCCGCGCTCATGGCGCCTAGGCCCAGGCACAGCGCCTTGGTGTAGCTTCGCAGCGCGTAGGACATTATCAGTACGTTTACCGGGCCGATCGGCACGCTAACGCCAAGTCCCATCAAAATCCCTTGTAAAAATTGTTGCATCCCTCTCCTTACATTCCCCAAACTGCTCTAAAATTTCGGCGTGCGATGCTGCGAATAGATCTATGGGCGCGGCTTTGCAAATAGACCAATCTAAAATTCCGCGCGACTGCCGATCGATTTTTAAATTTAATGCAAACGCCGCCGTAATACGCCTTAGCTTTAAAATTTTAACGCGAGCAGTCGCATATGCTTCGGCTCTAAAATTTTTAACGTGTGTGGTTGCATGCGCCTCGGCTTTGAAATTTTAACGAGCGATTCACATACACGCTCAGTCGCAAAATTTCAACGCGAGCATTACATGCTCATGCTTTGAAATTTATACGAGTATTCGCACGGCACTTAAATTTAGCTTTTAAATTTCAATGCGCGGATCGCGATTTAAATTTGCACTTTAAATTTTGCGGCTAGAATTTTGCGAGGCAAAATCTGCCGTCTCGTTTGTGCCGCAAGTTTGCGAGCTAAATTTTGCAAGGCAAAATTTAAACTAGCAAAAGATTGGCGACAAACGGCGGCTCGCGCAAGTCGGTAAGTTTTAGTCGCGTAAATTTTAAGATCGCGGCGGTAAAATTTAGCCCGCCGGGGCTCTGCGTAATTTCAGACATTTGCGTATCCGCGCTCGTAAATCGCGGCTGAAATTTTGCGAAGCGAAATTTCGCGCTTTAAAATTTTATCCGAAAATTTTAAAAATTCAACGAAGGATACAACCCCGCCGTTCCGCCTGTCTTAAAATTTTATCCGCAAATTTTAAAAATCCGACCGCGGAGCCCGAGATCAACGTTTGTCCGCTTCAATTAGCCGCGTGCCGAATAACCGTATGTGCGTTTGAAATTTAGCCGCACGCCTGCAATTTAGCTACGCCCTCATTTTAAATTTTATCGGCAGCCGCAAAACCTTGCCTGCAAAACAGACGCACCGCAGAGCAGACCCCGCCGCGAAGCTAAACGCGCCGTAAATTTTATCGTTTCGCAGCGGGACAAATTCCATGCTGCAGAGCAAAATTTGCACGCTATCGGATTAAATCCACATTGCAGAGCAAATTCCACGCCACAGCCTGGTTTGCAGAGATATTGCGCGCAAGCTCGCTTTGCAAAACCTCGTGACGCAAGAGCTTTAAGCAGCCTGCTTGGTAAAATTCCGCGATCGCAATAGCGCAATTTAAAACGAAAAATCCCCCGTCGCGCCGTGCGACATGCTCTCATAGACCGCCTTGACGTATTTATCGCGCACCGCGCAATCTAGCAGCTTCTCGCACTCCAGGCAGCTGGTGAGGTTGTGTTCCGCCTGGCACGCTTGTAGCGCGGCTAAGCTTTTATCTAAAATTTCGTCGTAAACGTCGCGCGGCGCGGCGACCTCGGTATCCGCCATCAGTTTTTCTCGCCGTAAATTTCATGCATCTTCGCGATCTCGTACTTCGAGCCGAAAAAGCAAGGGCTGCTTTGGTGGATTTTTTCAATCTTAAGATCCAAAAGCGAGTCGTTCGCGCCGTCGCTAGTGGCGCCTCCTGCGCGCTCGAATATGAACGCAAACGGCAGCACTTCGAAAGTTACGCGAAGCTTGCCGCTCGGATGATCGCTGGTAGCGGGGTAGCTGAAAAGTCCGCCGCCTTTTAATAAAATTTGATGCAGGTCGCTTACCATCGCACCGCTGTATCGCAGGCGGTAGCCTTCGTCAAACAGCGCCCGCACGAGCTTTCGGTGCGGCTCGCTCCAGCCCTTTTGCGTCGCACCCGTGGCGTTTAGTTTACCCTTTTCGTTTAGGTGCAGATCTTTTACGAAGCTAAATTTGCCTTCGCGATTTAGGCGGTATAGCTTTGGCGCGTCCTCGCAAACGACCATCTCAAGGCGCGGTCCGTAGATACAATAGATCGCCGCTTTTAAGCTTGCGGGCGAAATTTCATCCTCGTAGATGCCAAATATCGAGCCCACGGCGAAATTTACGTCCACCAAGCTCGAGCCGTCGAGCGGATCGTAGGCGACGATGAGGCGCGCGTCCTCTCGCAGCGTTAAAATTTCATCTTTCTCTTCGCTGATTAGGGCGCGTACGAGCGGGTTTTTGCGAAATTCCGCCTCGATTATGGCGTCGCTTTTTACGTCGAGTTTGAGCTGCGTATCGCCCGTGCTGTTGTGATGATCTGTGTAGCCGAAGTCCGCGTATTTCAGCTCCTCGGCGATTTGTAACGCGATATTTTGGATTGATTTTACGATCTCTTGCATTTTATTCCTTTACATTTTTTTGGCGTTTTTTAAGATCCATTCGCTAATGCCCGCAGCGTCGTCGATGTCGAAATTTACGCGACAGAACTTATCCATCTGTTCGCCGCTTAAATTTGAAGCGATCGCGTCCGAAAATGGTAGATACGCCGGATCGATCTTGTCGCGAAACAGGCTTATGCGCGGCAGCGGCAGCGTCTTTAGCCCCTCTACGAGCAGGATATCGAAATCTCCGAGCATCCGCACGACCTCGTCAATCTGCATACAGCGCTGCGAAAAATAGCTCGTCCGCGTAGGGCTCATCACGACGGTCTCGGCGCCGAGCTCGCTAAATTTGGCGCTGTCCTTGCCCTCTACGTCAAAGCGCGCCTTATCGCCAGGATCGTGCTTTACGATCGCAGTCCGAAGCCCGCTAGCGATAAAAATTTTAGCGATCTTGCAAATTAGCGTCGTTTTGCCGCTATTGGAAGGGCCTGAAAATGCGATAGCAAGTCTTTTCATTTTTAAAATCCGGCTTTTTAAGATGAGCAGATTGTAGCGAATTTAGCCTTTTAAAAAGCAAAATTCGTTAGAATGCGCCTAAAATTTCAAAGGAAGATCGATGAAGAAATTTGATTTTAGCGGCGCGCGAGGCAGTGCGGCAAGGGGCTCGTTAAGCGTTGCGGCAAAGGGCGCTATTTTAGCCGTGCTAGCGCTATTTTTAAACTCCTGCTCCGCAAACGATCCCCGTCACGATCCGCTTAAAAACGAGTTTCTTGCTTATACGCAAAAATTTGAATCGGTGCGCGCGGGCGATCGCTATTTGGCAGTGGCGACCTATCTAAATCCCGTCGCGCCCGAGCTTAGAAACGCCGCTGGAGACGAGGTGTTTTTGCTCACCTCCTATCCTAAAGAAGTGCAGATCCGCGCGGTGCAGATCAACGGCGCAAACGCAAACATAGTGCCGCTGCACGACGGAGATCCGCTTTTGCAAAAGGAGCTTTTTAAGATCGCGTGGTCAAGCCGCTACAAGATCACCGCGCCTAAGAGCGATAAGGACGAGCTGGTGCTTAGCTACCGCACCTCAAATGATCTGGGCGCCACGATGAAATTTCGTAAAGTTTCAAAGTCGCTGTATTGGCAGCCGCAGATCGATCTGAAAGATTAAAGGAGAGAAGGTGGGTTACGACATAAGCTATCACGCGATCGGCAAAGATGAAATTTCGCAGTGGTATTTTAAGCCGCTAAAGCTCGCGCAGGGGGGAGATTTTGAAAGTATCGCCCAAATCGCGCGCGAAGCGGGGATGGATGAATTTTATGTAGAAAAATACGCGGACGGCTTCCGCTCGGCGCTGCAGTACGGCACAGGGGGCATTTTTAATAAAACGCACGGATTTCACCTCGCCGTGGCGCAGGGCTATTTTAGAGAGTATTTTTACACGCGCGGCACGGCGTTTAGCTTTTTGGCGGCGCAAAGCTTTAAATTTAAACCTTACATAAGCGATTGGCGCGAGGTTTTGCCGGCGGAATTTCTAACGGAGTTTAGCGGCGAAATTCACAGCGAGATCATCGAAAACTACTGCTGCGGCGCGTATCTTGGCGCCGATAATGTGCAGAAACTGCTGCGCGATTATGAAGCGGACGGCGAGATAAAAGAGGCGATAGATGGGTTTTATGCGCAGAATTTGCCCGTGTTTTTAAACGCGCTAAATTTGGCTGCGGAGCTTGGAGTAGGGCTGCTTGAGGCTACCGAGGTGGTTGAGCCCAATCCGATCGATCTGAATAGGTCCGAGTCGTTTTCAAATCTTTTTAATTGCGATACGCAGGGCGCGCTGATCTACGCGGAAATCGCCGCGCAGCAGATCGGCGAGGCGATAGAGCGAGATAAGACAGGCGGAGGAGATACTACGGGCGGAGAGAATTCTGCCTTGCGCGGCGTCGATGTAACGGGCGGCGGCAGTGCGACGGAAGCGGATGGCGGCGCAATGAAGGTAAGCAGCGAGAATTCCGTCCCTTGCAGTGGCGATACAATGGAGGGCGACAGCGAGAATTCCACCGCAGAAGATCATAAAGACGCAACCTCCGCAGGCGGCGAAAAGTCGCTTTTCGGCAAGATCAAAGGGCTTTTCAAATAGCAATTTGATCGCTAAATTTTATTCCGCAGAAGCTCGCGCGGAGTTAAGGTCGTAAAATTAAATCATCTTGCGCTCGCGAGCTCTGCGCCGCGCGGTTAAAATTTAACTAAAACGGCGCAGCGGCAAAGAGGAGTGGATTTAAAATTTAAAACTTGCCGAAATTTTAAAACGACGGTTTGCATACCCAAGCTTTAAAGCGCCGCAAGTAGGCCGCAAAAGCGGCTAAATTTAAACCTGCCGCAGCCTTTGCGGCGGGCAAGCTGCGGATAGTTTATCTGTTTAAATTCCATAGCCGAAAGTGCTCGATTTGATTTCACGCTACTTAAAATTTTATGCTCGGGTGCTAATTTGATCGCTCACAAAACGCCGCGTTAAAATTTCAATGAATTTTGAATTTTAAAGCTCGTCACCCCAGAAATAAAGCTCGAAAAAAGCAAGCGCAAATATAAAAAACAATATCAGCGCCGCGCCGCCCACTCGGACGTAGCTATCGTCCCCTACGCCGAATTGCACGCAATACGCAAACGCCATAAAAAACAAACAAGCCGCTAAATTTGCGGAGCGCTTCTTTTCGTCTTTCAATAACGATACGCACAAAATGGCGGCTATTATGAGAACTACGGTCGCGATAATTTGCATGGCGCGCCGCCTTTCGTGCAGTGCAGAAATAACCTTTGGCTAGCATCAAGAGATAAAATTTAACCACTGAAGTCAAAATAAATTCGCACGATTTTATAGCGCCTTTGCTTACTTGCGCGGCAAAATTTCGCCGCTTTGATCTGCCCGTCTAAGCCTTTGGCGGGCAAATTTTACGCTTTTATTAAAGCGACGGCTTTTAAAATTCCTTGCTCATCGCTTTTTAAAATCATCCTCCAAGCTCGCCGCTAGCTTAGCGAAAGTTATCGCTGCGAGAGGGGATCAGCAGGTCTTGCAGCTCCTGTTGCACTGAGACTTTCGCGCGCGGATCGAGGATCTGCGAGTAGATGATGAAGTTTGCGAGCACCTTTTTGCCGTAGTCTCTGCTCTCGGCATATGGCACGAGCTCCATGCTAAGCCACGGCTCAAATTTGCCCTTATTAAACATATCGCCGCGCTGAAGCATCTTTTTGACGAGCCCGAGCCCGCCGTTGTAAGCGTATGCGATGAAAACCGGGCTGTAAATTTTACGCTCCAGCCAGTCGATATGGATGTTGGCGAAGCGGTAAGCGATCTCGGGGCGAAACATATCGTCTTGATCAAAGCCGTCGATTTTGAGTTGTTTTTTTCCAATTTCGTTAGCCAAAAATGGCATAAACTGCATCATCCCAAGCGCATACGACGTAGATACCGATGCGGGCACGAAGCGGCTTTCTTGGCGGGCGAGCGCCAAAATTAGCGCCTTGCGGCGGTTATCGCCGTCGCCGATATACTCCATAAACGGCGTCGGATAGAAGTTGTCCTTGCCGCCGCTTGCTTTATTTATGATGTATGAGTACTCGCCGATGCTTTGCTTGGTGTCGAATTTTTTAGCAAATTCCAAAAGTTGTGGGCGCGACATCTGATCAGCGCTATTTTTCGTGCGAACCCAAGCGAAAGGATCGGTGATATCGTAGCCCTCGATGGAATTTTTAGCGGGATTTGGGATGATGATGTTTAAATTCTTATCTCCTAAGACCTCCTTGGCATAAAGCGCATAGAGGCTGTAATAATCGCTGCTAGCAAGCTGACGCAAGACGTTTTGATCTCCGTTTAGCAGATATACCCAAAATTTCGCATTGTGTACATCGTGAGGCTTTTCAAAGCTCGCTGCTGCGCGGCTAAAAAACGCAAGCGCAGCCCCTTCATCGCCCTGCATGACGGCATTTACGCCCAGCATAAATGCTACGTCCTTTTCTACAGCCGACGGATCGACGCCCGTAAGCGAGCGGCGCAAGTGCGGGTATTTGCGGTTAATTAGCGCGTCGTTGAGAACCGCTTTGAAGCCTTTTTGCGAAGCTAGTTCGCTTACGAAGGCTGCGTCGGCGTTGATGTCGATCAAAGCGTCTTTGCCCGCGCCTTTTAAGTAGTCATAATATAAAAAGTAGTTTTGCGCATTGCGGCTCTGCATAAAATACTCGCTCGGATTTTTGTCGTTAAATCCGCGCAGTAAATTTACGGCGTTTCTACTTGCCGCGTCTTGATGCTTTTCAAGCTGCGAAGCGAGCGTCTCGCGTACCGACGGGCTTAGCTTGGCGATGAAATTTGGATAGGAGCGCGCCTTTTTGCAGGTTAAATTTGCATCTAAAATATTGGCGGAGGTAACGCCTGCGCAGCGATCCGGACGCTTAGGAGGGCGAATGGCGCCGAAAATTCTATCTAGCTTATCTTTTAGCTTGCCTTTGTAGCGAAAGATACTTTGTTTTAAAATTTTAATCTCCGCTTTGTTGTATTTCGTCTCATCTATTAGGCGATAGATGTAATAGTCCTTGGCTAGGGATTTTGGCTCGTCTTTGATCTGTTCGTAGCTTAAAATTTTACCGCTACTTGCGGCGCACAGCAGTCCCAAAACAAGGCTAAATTTCAGAAATATTTTCAAATGACCGTCCTATTGATGATATAGATTATCGCGCTGTCAAAGAAATTAAGCACGAGTAGGATAAGAAGCGGCGAAAGATCAAATCCGCCGAAAGTCGTAGGCAGATAGCGACGCACCAACGCAAACGCAGGCTCAGTAAGCGCAGAGATGACGCGGACGATTTTATAAAATTTACCGAACGGATTTGGACGGATGAAACTCAAAACGCAGGCGACGAAAATTAGCATCATATAAGCTTGAATCACGTAGTGAATACTCACTAAAATGCCGTAAAATACGCTATTTAGTAGCATCGAGTATCTCCTTTAAATCGGCGCGGATCAGCGGATACAGCTCGCTAAGTTCCGGCCCGTGAGGTGCGCCGGTTAGTAAAAACCTAAGCGGCATAAATAAGCTCTTGCCCTTTAAGCTTGTAGCCTGCGAAAGCGCCGCTTTGAAATCATTAAATTCTGCCGGTGCGCCGTTTGAGCTTAATAAATTTAAGATTGCCTCTCGCAGCGCCTGCGCCTGCGCCGCCCACTCCTGCGGGATATCTTTCGCGCCGTAGATCGCTGCGATCTTCTCTTTGATCTGCGGGATAAGGCTCGCTTCTTGAGTGTAAAATTTTATCAAAGGCGCAAATTTCGGCTCGAGCTCAAAAAGCTCCGCCAGGCGCTGCTCGCTCGCTCTTTTGATATGCTCGCGGTTTATAAAGGCGAGTTTGTCCTCGTCAAATTTTGCTGGGCTTTTTGAAATTTTAGCGATATCGAAAAACTCCACCGCTTCATCCATGCTAAAGACCTCGCGCGGCGTTTTGTTGCCCAGTAGGATCAGATAGTTCGCGATCGCCTCGGGCAGGTAGCCGCTTTGAAGCAGCCATTTTACCGAGGAGCTATCCTCGCGCTTGCTCATCTTTTTGCCTTCGGAATTTAATATGATCGGCAGGTGCGCGTATTTGATCTCGCCGTCGTAGCCGAGGCTTTGGCGGATCCAGTTTTGCTTTGGGGTGTTTGAGACGTGATCCTCGCCGCGGATTACGAAGTTCACGCCCTGCATCATATCGTCACAGGCGCAGGCGAAGTTATACGTAGGCGTCTTGTCCGCGCGCATTATGACAAAGCTGTCGATATTCTGCGGCTCAAATGCGATACGGCCCTTGATCGCGTCGGTAAATTCCAGCGCGTGATCAGGTTTTTTAAGGCGGATAGTAAAGGGCTTCTCGCAGTTTAGCACCTCCTCGTCGCTTAAATGCTCGCAGTGCCCGTCGTAGCGATAAGCCTCGCCCGCGTCCTTGGCGGCTTGCTTTTTAGCCTCCAACTCCTCCTCGCTGCAAAAACAGCAAAACGCTTTTTTTTCGGAGAGCAGCTTGGCTGCGAACTGCTGATGAAATTTTAAATTTTTGCTTTGATAATACAGACTCTGCCACGAGATGCCGAATCGCTTTAAAATTTCGATGATCTCTTGATCTTTGCCTTCGATATTGCGCGCAGTGTCGGTATCCTCGATGCGCAAAATAAAGCCGCTTTTATCCTGTAGAGAGCAGATGTAGTTAAAAATAGCCGCGCGTAAATTTCCGATATGCATATCGCCGGTGGGCGACGGAGCGAAGCGATACAATTTAGGTCCTTTGGGTTTAAATTTAAGCTGGGATTATACTTTTTACTTCCTAATAAAAAGCAAAAACAAAGCAAAAATAGGCTAATATCGGCGCATTTTATTTAAGGAGACAATATGAGTTTCATTCAGGAATTCAAAGAATTTGCGATGAAAGGCAACGTTATCGATATGGCGGTGGGCGTCGTCATCGGCGGGGCTTTTGGCAAGATCGTAACCTCGCTCGTAAGCGACATTATGATGCCTGTTTTAGGACTTCTTACGGGAGGAATGAATTTTACCGATCTTAAGATCGTGCTAAAAGAAGCGGTGGGGCAGACCCCGGCCGTTACGATAAACTACGGCTCGTTTATCCAAGTAACGGTCGATTTCATCATCATCGCGTTTTGTATATTCTGCGCGATCAAGGCGATTAATAAGCTTAAAAAGCCCGCCGAGCCTGCGCCTGAGCCTGCCGCACCTGCTGAGCCTAGCGAAGAGGTCAAACTTCTTAGCGAGATAAGAGATCTGCTAAAAAAATAGGTCGCGGCGATGCTTGAGAGAATTCCTTATTTCAAAGCTCTAAGCGCAGCGCAAATTGATCGTTTGGAGCAGATTAGCATCCATAAAAGCTACAAAAAGGGCGAAATTTTATTTTTCGAGGGCGAGCGCTCGCAGTATCTATTAATCCTGCTAAAAGGAATTTTAAAAATCTATAAAACCTCCGCAAAGGGGCGAGAGATCCATATGCGCGAGATCCGCCCCATCTCGCTCGTGGCAGAGATGGTAAATTTCGAAGAGACGAGCTATCCTGCAAGCGGCGTGTTTTCGACAAACGGCGAGGTGCTAAAGATCGATTATGAAAAATTTAAAAACGAGTTTATGAGTGATCCAAAGATTTGCCTGGAGCTTTTAAAATCGATGTCTGAGAAGATCCGTGCGCTAAATGCGGTCTTTGATAATCAAGTCGTGCTTAACTGCGACGGCAAAATCGCTAAGTTTATCAACGATAATTTTGATATTTTTATGAGCACAAAATACACTAGAATAGCCAGAATTCTAAACGTGACTCCCGAAACATTTTCGCGCACCATCACTAAATTTAAAAAGAGCGGCGCACTAATTTTAGACGATAAGCAAGAAATCACGGGCTTTGATAAAGATAAGCTGGACGAGTATATCCAAGGCTAGAGTTTGAAAAGCGCCTATATTTTCCCGATCGTCGGTACGGTTTTATTTCTGTTTTTTAATCTTTACGTCTACAGATCGATCAGCGCGCGTTTTGCGCCATATAAAGGCTTCGCTACGTTTCGCCCTGTCTTGAGCTTACTTTGCGTAGCTTTAGCAATTTTAGATGCAATATTTTTTGCGGGTTTTGGGCTTAATGGAAGCTTTAAAAATGAGCTGCTCTATAAAGCTTGCGTATTTTGCATGGCAGCGTCCTTTTCGCTCTTTTTTATCTGCCTTGCTTACGATGTGCTAAGTGCCGCTGCGCATGTGGTTAAATTTAGCCAAAACAGGCGAAAATTTTTAAAAACCTTTATAGACGTAACCTTCGTAATAATGGCGTTTAGCTATATTTTTAAAGGGCTTTATAATGCACTAAAAATTCCAAAAATCACCGAGCGCGAAATAAAAATCAAAAACTTAGCTCGCGAGCTAAGTTTTGCCGTCATCTCAGACGTGCATCTGGGCGAGTTTTTGAAAAAGGAGTTTTTGCAAGGCGTCGTAGCGCAGATAAACTCGCTAAATTACGATGCGCTGCTGATCGTGGGCGATATGTTTGATCTGCGCTCGGATGAGCTCGGGGATATTTTGCAGTCTCTTGAGGCGATCAAAAAACCTATATTTTTCGTCACGGGCAACCACGAGTATTACCGCGGCGACGCAAGCGGACTTATAAAAGCGATGCAAAAAGCGGGCGTGCGGGTGCTGCAAAACGAAAGCGTGGAATTTGAAGGGCTAAATTTAATGGGCGTGCACGATCTTAGCGGCTTTCGCTTCGGATATATGCAGCCCGATCTAAGCGCCGCGCTAACGCAGGCAGACCCCGATAAGCCTAAAATTTTGCTCGCGCATCAGCCAAAATACGTCGTGGATTTCGTGCGCGACGAGGTCGATCTGTGTATCTGCGGACACACGCACGCGGGGCAAATTTTCCCATGGACGCTTTTGGTGCTGCTTAGCCAGAAGTATCTTTACGGGCTGTATAATGACGGGCTGAAGCAAATTTACGTAAGCAGCGGCGTAGGGTTTTGGGGCCCGCCGATAAGGGTCTTTGCTGATGCCGAGATCGCGCTGCTTAAGCTTAGAAAGGCATAGATGAGAAATTTTATTTCGAGGATTTTCGGGGTTATCGCCGCGGTGAAATTTCCTAAATTTATACAAAATTTTATCAACCGCAAATATGTGGAATTTTTCAAAATCGATATGAGCGAATTTGATCCGCCGCAAAGCTACGCGAGCCTAAACGCGCTTTTTACTCGCCGTTTGCTGCGTCCGCGCGAGATAGCGGCAGACGAGACGGCTTTTATAAGCCCTAGCGACGGCGTGATCTTTGAGAGCGGATGCTGCGCCAATCTGCGAGCTTTTAGCGTGAAGGGCTGCGAATACAACCTTAGCGAGCTATTGGGGCGCACTTTTACTGCGAGTGAAAGCGGCGGAGCGGTTAAAAATTTAGATGACGCCGCGGACGCTGCGCAAGCGAAAATCATAAGCGACGAAAGCGGCGCAACTTATGCCGCGAGCGGCGTGCAAGCTGAAATTTATAGTGATGAAAGTAGTGTGAGCCGCGAAACGAGCGCAGAGGACGCCCAAGGCGGCGAAAATACAAGCGGCGTAAATTTAAGCTACGCAAACATTTATCTAAGCCCGCGCGATTATCATCATTATCACGCGCCGTGCGATCTGAGCGTGCTGCAGGCGCTTTATATTCCTGCCGATCTTTACAGCGTGGCGAAGAAATTTTTACTTAAAATTCCAAACCTCTACGCTAAAAATGAGCGCGTGATTTTGAAGTGCAAGATGTGTAACGGCGGGATTTTGTGGATGGTTTTCGTGGGCGCTTTAAACGTCGGCAAGATGAGATTTGATTTCGATACGCGAATACAAACGAATGCATGCGCGAATAGGGAGGGGGCGCTTTACGAATATGAAAATTTAAGCTTTAAAAAGGGCGATCATCTAGGGAATTTCGAGCTGGGCTCGACGATCGTGCTTGTAGCGCAAAGCGAGTTTTTAAAATTTGAAACTCCGACTGATACGTCCGTAAAATTCGGACAAAAAATCGCAGAATTTAATGAAATTTCATAAAATTCCATTTAAAATGCAGGATTTTTTCTTTAACTAAAATTAATTTTATTTAAATTTGGCTATAATCATCTCACTTTAAATCAAAGGATTTAACATGAAAAATTTAAAAGCTTTTACGATGATAGAGCTTGTTTTCGTCATCGTCGTTTTAGGTATTTTGGCGGGCATTGCAGTGCCTAGATTAGCCGCTACGCGCGATGATGCTACTATCGCTAAGATGCGCGGAGACATCGCCGCCATTAGAAGCGGACTTTCGCTAGTTAGAAGCGAGAACATGATGAGGGGCGTGACTACATGGCCTGCTTTGGAGGGCTCAGACAACGCCACTCTTTTTGATGGCGTTTTGCAGCAACCTATCTATCCTATGAGAGATGGCGGTAGGAACGGCTGGACTTTGGTTAGAAATGGCAACGATAATGCTACATCTACATATACGGCTACCGTAGCAGGCAAAAGTACTAACTTTACTTATTATCCAACAAGAGCTAGTATACCTACTTCCGGTGCAAATAAAGATAGAAATGTAGGCTCATTCGACTGCAATCACGCTGATGATCTTTGTCAATCCTTAGCTCAATAGCTAAATGCTCTATTATGAAGTTGCGGTTTTGGGCGCCAGCCTAAAACCGCTTACTTATAGTTCAAATCTTGAAATCCCAACTTATCAAATCGTATCCGTTCCCGTAAAATCAAGTATCAAATCCGCCGTGATCCTGCGCGAGGTTGCAAAGCCGAGCTTCAAAACTAAGGAAATTTTAGAGATTTCGCAGCTTAAATTTAGCCCGTTTCAGATCGCACTTGCAAATTTTATCGCGTACTACTATGTCTGCGAAAAGGGCGTTGCATTTGGGATTTTCGAGCCTGCGAGCGATACGGCGCAGGATTTGCGGAATTCGCAGGAGGATCCTATGACCGAGCGGAATTGCGCTTGCGAGCAAATTCCCGTTAGTGAGTTGGTCTCCGCTTGCAAACAAGCTTCTACCCGCGAACAAAATTTTATTTTCGAGCAGAATTTCATTACCGCACGAAATTCTGCTTTCGACTGGGGTTTTAGTGCCACACACAATTCCGCCTCAATTCAAAATTCTACATTGACGAGGAATTCTATTACCACAGAAAATTCCGTTACCGTTATAAATTCCGTCATCGCGCCGAATTCTACGCAAAAACAAAATTTAAAGCGGACGCCAAATTCTATCTCGCAAAATTTGGCGTTAAATTCTACCGCCGCGCAAAATCCTATCCAAGAGAGGGACTTTGTCGATGAGCAAAATTCCGTTTCAATTCAAAGCTCTACATTGGCTCAAAATTCCGCTATGACAATAAATTTTGTTGCCGTTCCCGATCCTGCACACAAACAAAATTTCGCTATCGCGCAAAATTCGATCCAAGAGCGGGATTTTACCGAGGGAGAGAATTCCATTTCGATTCAGAATTCTACTTCAGCGCAAAATTCCATCTCAATTCAAAATTCAGACGCCGCGGCACAAAGCTCCGTCCCGCCGTCGCTATCCCTGCTTCAAATAGGTAAAATTCCAAACCTAACCCCCGCGCAGGAGCAAGCGCGTAAATTTGCTGAAGCCAACGAGACATCGCTGATCTTCGGCGATACGGGCAGCGGTAAGAGCGAAATTTATATAGCGCTGATCGCGCAGGCGCTCGCTGCGGGCAAGCAGGCGCTGTTTTTGATGCCCGAGATTTCGCTCACGCCGCAGATGACGAAGCGGCTACAAAGCTATTTCGGCGAGCGGCTCGGCGTCTGGCACTCCAAAATTTCGCCCAAGAAAAAGCGTGAAATTTTAGCGAAATTTAACGCAGGCGAGATCAGGCTCATCGCGGGCGCCCGCTCGGCGCTGTTTTTGCCCTTTAGCGATCTAGGCCTCATCGTCGTGGATGAGGAGCACGACGACAGCTATAAATCCGCCGCCGCGCCGCGCCTAAATGCCCGCGACGCCGCAATTTTCGTCGGCAAGAAGCTTGGCATCCGCGTGGTTTTAGGTTCTGCGACGCCCGCGCTTAGCACCTACGCGAAGCAGCCGCACTTCCGCCTGCGCGGCACCTACTTTAGCAGCGCCAAGCGCTTCATTTTCGACGAGAGCGAGACGGGGCTGAGTTCTAAAATTTTAACCGAGATTAGGCGTAGCCTCGAAGCGGACAAGCAGGCTGTCGTGTTTTTGCCGACGCGCGCGAACTACAAATATATGGTTTGCGAAAACTGCGGGCAGATCGTGCGCTGCCCGTTTTGCGCCGTCGGGATGAGCTACCACGCGGATGCTGCGGCGCTAAAGTGCCATTACTGCGGCTTTAGCACGTTTTACAGGGCGTCTTGCGAAAACTGCGGCGGCGAGGTAATGCAGGCGCGCAAGATCGGCACGGGCGAGCTTGCCGCACAGCTCGCGGCGCATTTCCCGAGCGCTCGCATCGCAAAATTTGATCGCGACGAGATCACCACGCAGCGCAAGCTCGAGGCGCTGCTCAATAACTTCAACGCCCATAAAATCGACATTTTGGTAGGCACGCAGATGCTTAGTAAGGGGCACGATTACCACGGCGTGGATCTTGCGGTGATAATGGGGATCGACGAGCATCTGAGCTATCCTGATTTTAGGGCGCGCGAAAAGACGCTGGCGCTTGCGATGCAGGTGGCGGGTCGCGCGGGTCGCTCGGGACAGGGCAGAGTCGTCATACAGACGCGCCAGAGCGGCTTTTTTAGGGATTATATCGAAAATTACGATGATTTTTTGCGCGACGAGGCGGAGTTTCGCGAGGGGCTCTATCCGCCGTATATGCGGCTTTTGCGCGTGCTGATCTCGCATAAAAACGAAAACGCGGCGAGCGAGATAATGAGCGCCGCGCTTGAAATCTTACGACGCAAGCAGGCGGGAGGCAGCGCGTTTGTATCGCATGACGGGCTGGACGCGAGGAGAGCAAATCTAAGCGCTTTAAATTTAGAAAATTCTGTGCAGCAGGGCGGTAAACGGATGTCAAATTTTAAATTTCAAAGCCCGGATCTGCGCGGGAGTGATGCAAATTTAAACCGCCAAAATGCTTCAAATTTAAAAAACACCGCGCAAATTTCAGCTTGCGACGGGGATGCGGGTAGCGTAAATTTAAAGCCTGAAAGAAACGGTGCCGCGCAAAATTTTATAAATTTAGCGGCTGAAAATTCCGCCGAAAATTCCGCGCAGCATTTGAAAGAAAAAGCGAGCGAGAGCTTTGAGATCATCGGTTACGGCAAGGCGGGTATCGCCTATATCGCGTCGAAATTTCGCTTTGAAATTCTGCTGCGCGCTAGTTCGCACGTGCCGCTGATTAATGCTGCGCGCGCGCTTGAGCATCTGCCCGTCGAGATCGATATGGATCCCGTAAACTTCGGCTAAGCGCGATTTATAAAATTTTATTCGCATAAATTTTGTCCATAGAACCTGCAGGATTTGATGTATTGCAACGCTGAATTTTTATGCTTTACCGCCTATCTCATATTAAATCAAAATCAAAAAATAATATCAAATTGTTAAGTATAATTTAACTTGAGTGAGGATATAATGCACCCATAAGTCTAGTATGATATTGCTCTTTTTGAATGGAGGACAGAATGCCTAGACCTGCTTTACTTATAAAATTTACGCTTGTGATCATACTTAGCGTATCGTTTATAGATGCAAACGATACGAACAATACTACTACTGCTATGCCTTGGATGTTAGATTCGATTTTATCAAAGGTACGGGATAGAAATATTACTAGAAAGAGCAGTGAAACCAATGCGACTTTTGGTATTACTACTTTTAACAGTAAAAGCGTGTATTTTTGGCAAATGGATCAAAACGCGACCCTTAAGAAAGAGTATGAAGAGCATTTGGCTAAAGAAAGAGACTTTTGCACCGATTTTTACGACGATCTGTTTAAATGGAAAAATATAAGCGCTATCCGCCCTGTAGTTAACGATAGCATAGATTATAATGATCCTGAGCTAAAGCAAAATATGAGTGATTGTTGGTATATGGATATGAATAGAACGGTTCAAGTAGGGTATCGTGGCAGAGGTTTCACTTTGTATAAGATCGGCGATCATAGGCTTTTATATATAATGTTCTATAAGTATGCGGAATATAACGTATCGAACAATCTTGCTAAAAATTTAGCCTATATTTTAGATATCAAAGAGTGTACCAAAGCTATAAGGGATTTTAATTATGATCCGTATAAAAGTAGGATTCATCTAGAAAATTATAGAAATTATGTGGAAGGCGTTTATTTTAGACCCATTTTTTATGAAGATAGATACTACGCGTTGGATATTGAGAGAAATCTTCCTGGTTTGGGCTTCGGCTTTACTATAAGGCTTAAGGAGATTAAAGATAGTAAGTTGGAGACTAAATGTGAAATATCGTATCTGATAGATAAAAAGAAATTTTTTACTAAGGAGTAAATCATGCAAACGCATTCAGTTGGTTCGAGAGATACCCAATAATCTATAAAGCATCTAAAAAGGTAACGATTTGAAAAAACTACTTAGAAATTTTATGATTTTTGTAGGGTTTATCTTTATGTTATACACCTCTTATTTCCTATATTTTTATTCCAAAAAAGCCGAATATGCGACTATTTTATTGCAAAAAGCGCTTAGGTATGAAGAGGAATTTTTTACTGAAAAAACACAAAATTTAGACCCGTCTGAGCAGATTGAGCTACGGCATGAGTTTGAAAAAGAGAAATTAAAGCTAGAAAAATATTGCGGCGATGCTATAATAAACGGCGATAATGATCATTGCAAAGTTTATTACAACCTCGATTTCGACTATATTCATTTTTACGACGGGCGAAATCAAGATATCGCGCTGGGCTACGACTTTGATAACGAAAGCATCGAGTTTTATAAAAAGCTATCAGATCACTATGATTACAAAGGCAAAAAATGCAGATCGCGCAGGGTATACAGCGAACACCATGCGACATTTGCGATTGATAATTTTGAGTATGCAAAATTTTGGTTGGGAAATTACGGTGAATTTACCCTAAAAGATCCATACATTCATGAGTGTGAATAAAATTGATCGGTAATTGAAACACTGAAAGCCTGCCGTATAGATCGGCGGTATATGCATAAATTCATATTTGTGCGGATATGATAATGTATTTTATACTTTGATTAAGTAATTATGTTGTATAAGCTTATACGACCGATAACAAAAACGCTTTTAAGGCTTCAAAAGCTCATTTTAAGGAGTGAGGGATGCAAATTCGTGTTTTTATTTTAGCGATCTTGTTTGCCGTATCGTTCGCAAAAGCGGATGATATAAAGCATCCATCGATGCCATGGCAACTGGAACCTATTTTATGGAAAATTCAAGATAAAAAAGTTGTAAGAAAAGCCCTTCACGAACCTATGATCCGGGGTGCAACTACCTTTAACGGCAAGAGTTTTTATTTTTTTACGATAGAAGATAATGCAACGCTCAAAAAAGAATACGAAGAGCATTTATCAAAAGAAAGAGACTTCTGCAATGACTTTTACGATGATCTGTTCGAATGGAAAAATATAAATATAATCAAACCTCTGGTTTTTGATACGACGGATTACAATAACCCCGTTTTAAAGAAAAATATGGGCGATTGCTGGTATATGGATATGAATAAAACGATTAAAGACGGCTTTAGCGGGCGAGGATTTACATTATATAAATTTGATAATAAGCTTTTGTATATTATGATTTACAAAACCACTCCTTATATATATCAGACGGATGATTTCGCAAATCTTGCTTACATTTTAGATCCCAAAGAGTGTAGTAAAATCACAAAAGATCCTCGTAGCAGGGTAAATTTGGAGATTCCAGGCAATATCATATATAAACGGCGTCTGTTTTATGCCGAACCGATACGTTATAAAGATATAGACTATCTACTTTTCATAGATTTTGACAATACGGATAGCGGACAACTATTCAACGTCACAATCAGGAAATTTAAAGACGGTATTTTACAAATGCCTGTTTGTAGCAATTCATACGTAAATACGAAGCTTTATCGATAGGGGCGGTTATGTGGGTTCATATTTTCATCTTAATGATCGCATTCGTACTATTTGCGAATGCAAACGATGTAAGCGATACGGAAATTCCTTTTGATTTAAAAATAGCTTTATGGAAAGCTAATGATAGGAAAGTAGTAAGAAACAATCCTTCCGGTATGGTAGAAGGAGAAACCACTTTCAACGGAAAAACCGTTAGCTTTTGGCAAATAGATAGAAATGCAACGCTCAAAAAAGAGTATGAAGAGCATTTATCAAAAGAAAGAGACTTCTGCAACGACTTTTACGATGATCTATTCGAATGGAAAAATATAAGCGTAATCAAGCCTCTGGTTTTTGATACGACGGATTACAATAACCCCGTTTTAAAGAAAAATATGGGCGATTGCTGGTATATGGATATGAATAAAACGATTAGAGACGGCTTTACGGGGAGAGGATTTACGTTATATAAATTTGATAATAAGCTTTTGTATATTATGACGTATAGAGAAGATTTTCGGCAATACGAGATGTCTTTTGCAAATTTTATGTATATTCTAGATCCGCAAGAGTGCAGTAAAATTATAAAAGACCCCTCATACGAGATTCATATTATAGCAGGGCAGATTTTGAGGATTATCGAAACAAGATCGCAGGAGATACCCTGATTTATTTCGGACCGATAAAATATAAGAGCGAAGATTATCTACTTTTTATCGATTCCGTAAATTTAATAAACGGTCTTAAAGCGGTTTCTATTCAAATTAGTAAATTTAAAGACAAAGTTTCGCGAACATCCGTTTCTATAAATTGTATAAATTCGTATTTAAATACAAAAATTTATCGTTAAGGAGTATACCATGCAATGCATTCAGTTGCCGTTGATAACTTTAAGTATGCAAAATTTTGGTTGGGAAATCATGGCGATTTACCCTAAAAATCCTTTTATCGCTGCGGGTTTGGGCTTGCAGTTTTTGCTTCCCAATCTGCGTTTTTAAAATTTGATTAGAATTTTACGTCGCCGCACATGCTTTGCTCGCCCCTTTTCGATATACAGCGCCTACTCCTCGCTTCCCTCCGTTCGCACGATCAGGCTTTTTGGAAGGCGAAATTTCTCGATTATCTCACACTCCTTGGCGCGCATCTGCCCGTCGTCGCTCTCGTGGTCGTAACCTAGCACATGCAACAAGCCGTGCGTAAAAAGCAGCGCCGTCTCGTCATCTCTGCCGTGCCCAAGCTGCGCGGCTTTCAGCTCTACGAGGTCTAAATTTATCACGACCGAGCCGAGCAGTGCGGGGGCGAAATTCCCGACGCCAAAATTCTCATTCTTTAAATTTTTATCGCCAGAACTTTCGCCCTCGGAATTTTCAGAATTTATGGTATTGGAATTTTCACTCGCAGAATTTGCGGCGCTTGTATTTTCACTAGCGGAATTCGCAGCGTTTTGATTTTTATCGTCACTGTTTTTATGCGCGGAATTTTCCTCGTTCAAATTCCCGACAAAGCCCGCAAACGCTGCAGGATCGAGCGGGAAACTCAGCACGTCGGTCGTCTTATCGATGCCGCGCGTTTGGGCATTTAGCTGCCGCATCTCCTCGCCGCGCACGAAAATTAGCTCGACGCTCCCGCCGCCCAGCTCCGCCGCGATAGCGTCCAAAATTTCGGGATAGGACTGTTCGCAAAGTATCATTTTTACCCCTCTTTTATAAAATTTTCGTATAATTTTAGCAAAAAAAGGACGAAAATGAGAGCTTTATGCGTGATCAGCGGCGGCATGGACAGCGCGACCTGCGCCTATATCGCGAGGCGCGAAGGTTACGAGATCGTGGCGCTGCACTTTGACTACGATCAGCGCACGATGGGCAAAGAGCGCGAATGCTTCGGTAAAATTTGCGACGATTTGGGGGTCGCAAAGAGGCTCGTTTTAGACGCTCGCTTCATCGCGCAAATCGGCGGCAGCGCCCTTACAGACGGCACATTGCCGATCAGAAAGGGCGCGGCGGAGCTTTGCGGCGCGGCGAATTGTACCGGCGCCGAAATTGACAGCGCGGTAAATTCCAAGAGCACTGAGCTCAGTAGGCAAAATTTTATCGAGACAAATTCCCCCGCTGAACTAGACGGGCAAAATTCTATTGCGGCAAATTCTATTAATGCCGAGATTGGCGGGCAAAATTTTGCTGCGTCAAATTTCTCGACGAGCTCCGCAAACGTTCCGCTCGGCGTAGATTTGGCGCGGAGCAGCTGTACGCAGAGCGGTGAAATTTTAACGCAAGACGCTGAAATTTTACTAGGGGGCGATGAGCTTTCGCTGCAAGGCAGTAAAATTCTGGTTCAAGAAGGTGAAATTTTACCTCAAAGCGGAGCCGAGCCGCAGCAGGGCGATAAAATTTCATCGAAGCGCGCAGAGAGTGAAATTTCATCGCAAAGTCAAAGCGATAAAATTCTGCCGCAGGGCGGCGAGAGCGTGTTTTCGGATCTGCCGAGCACCTACGTGCCGTTTCGCAACGGCGTGTTTTTGAGCATCGCCGCCGCCCTTGCCGAGAAGGAGCGCTGCGACGCGATTTTCATCGGCGTGGTGCAGGAGGATAGCAGCGGCTACCCCGACTGCAGCGCGGGCTTCATCGGCGCGTTTGAGCGAGCGCTCGATCTGGGCACGAGCCGCGGCTTTCATCCGCGCATCAAAACCCCGCTCGTGCACCTTAGCAAGGCGCAGATCGTCTCGTTGGCGCTTGGGATCGGCGTGCCGTTAGAGCTTACGTGGAGCTGCTACGAGCGTGAGGACGCTGCGTGCGGGCTTTGCGACAGCTGCCTGCTGCGGCTTAAAGGCTTTGCGGGCGCCGGCGCGAAAGATAAAATCCCCTACGTGATAGAAGCTTAGGCGCGACGCGGCGAAATTTAATCGCGCCGCGTAGCTCGGCGCGCCATCACAGCGCCTGATATGCGCGGGTTTTGAATACGTAGTGCCGCATGATTTGCAGCGGGATTTCAAAACATACGGCGGCGGTCTACGCTTTGCGCGCGCTGAGCTGCGGCTGTAAATTTAAGTTGCACTTTAAAATTTTAAAAATTTTAACGAGAGCGTTGCGCGCGGTTCAAGGCAAAATCAATTATAAATTTAACTCCTACGCTATATTTATGAGCGTATAGGCGAATATAAACATATCGTAAAATCAAGATTATTAAATTTCTTAAGGAGGAGAGAATGGCGTTTGAAAATGCGATCATCACCAAAGAGGATGATGAAAAGTATGGACTTACTAAGATGTTTCTCAAGTATAATCGGCACGATAGGGGTTTGCCGGATCAATGGTATTGGGTCATAGACAGAGAGCGCGACTGCTGGCTTATGGAGAGTGGATTTTTTCCGGATCCGGAGCTAGACCACGCTTACCTCTCAAAAAGTTTATGGGTGCTTTATTATAAAGGCGAGATGTTCGAAATTATACTAGATACCGAGCTTTATAATAAAATTATAGATCAAATATCATATGATAAAGTATGGCTTCTATTGGATATAAGACCGATTACTTATAGTAGATTAACTAATAAAGAAATTTTTATACTTTTGAAAGAAATTCTTGATGTTTATGGATTGGGTGGTGCATGGAGACAGGCTAAATCACCAAACTATAAAGTAACACTAATAAATCAGCTGAAAGGATAAGATTATGTAAAATTTAACACTTGAACAAGCAAATGAGTTGCTAAAAACAGCTAACACCAAACAAGATATAATAAATGTATTAAATAAGCTGGACTTGTCTGCACATAGATCAAAAACCATATTATATTCTGGCATAGAAGATATGGATGGTTTTAAAGACTATATAAGAAAAACCAATCAATATAATGATGTTAGGATGATAGATAAAACGTCAGTCGGTGAATTCTTAAATATCTGGGAAAATAAAAATTTACAAAATGCTTTAACGAGAGCATTTGGTAATGGTGATCCAGAATTTGACGTAATTGAAGAATATAAGAAACGCGGTAGTGCTGATGGCAAAGTGCCGCTATCTGAACTCAACAAATTCTTTCACGATGTTGATAAGAAAGACAGCGGCTTATGGGATATAGCCTCTAGGCGCTTTGTCTCCAAAATTAAAGGTGAAGTAGTGACTGTAATAGGAAAAGACGCTAAAGTCGAGAGAACATTCTATCAAACCGAACTCCCCGAACTTCTCAAAAACAAAAATATCACTAAAATCAACGGTATGGATAAAGCGGAATTTGCCTCTAAGCTAAATTCTATTAAGCCTGATTGGGAAACGAGTATAATAAATTCTACTTGCTACGATATATTTATGAGCGCATAGGCGAATATAAACATATCGTAAAATCAAGATTATTAAATTCCTTAAGGAGGAGAGAATGGCGTTTGAAAATGCAATCATCACGAAAGAGGATGATGAGAAGTATGGGTTGAGCAAATTGTTTTATCAATTTAACCCCACTTATAAAACCTTACCCGATGGAAAATCATGGGTCGTCGATAAAAGTGCAGATTGCTGGTTTATGGAAACTAAATTTTTTCAAGATCCGGAATACGATCATGCATATCTTAAGAAATCGGTTTGGACTTTATATTGTAAAGGAGAGATAATAGAGGCTACGCTTGATTACCAAAACAATATATCGGATACAGAAAAATTTCATAGAATTTGGAAGCTTTTAGAATTAAAGCCAAAAGAAACCAAATCCCTTTCAAAAAATCAAATACTTATGCTTTTAAATAAAATTTTGAATGTATATGGATATGATGGCGCTTGGGGGCAGATTGAAAATTTCACTATGGAATTACAAGATTTAGTTGATGGGAGAGAAAAATAAAATGGCGTTTGAAAATGCAATCATCACCAAAGAGGATGATGAGAAGTACGGGTTGAGCAAAATTTTTTATCAATATAGTCCGTATCATGAAGAACTACCTAGAAATTTTGTTGTTGATAGACAAAAAGATATTTGGTTTCTTTTAATTGAAAGACTACCAAATGAAGGGTATGATTATGGTTATGGGAGCAAAAAGCTATGGAGGCTTTATATTCAAGGAAATAATTTAGATATTCTTTTGGACTACGAATATGATCAAGAAGTGGATGGACGCAAATTTCAAAGGGTGTGGAAAATTATCGAGGTAAATGTTCTAAATTCTATTATTCCAGATAATGAAGTTATTAAAATATTGAGAGATGTTTTGATTGATTTTAAATTTAGACCAGGCTGGGAGGATAAGGATGATTTTAGTGTAGCATTAATAGATGTAAGAAAGGAAAAATAAAGTGGCGTTTATTGCGGAATATATTTCTAAAGAGGATATTAAGAAATATGATATTAT
>ERZ773009.224-NODE-224-length-41287-cov-19.349389_pt1 | contig 41287 bp, 41 predicted proteins | sample MGYA00580663_ERZ773009 | MGnify/ENA primary metagenome ERZ773009 (study PRJEB29015, sample SAMEA2737969) | human oral metagenome | biome: human oral; feature: human-associated habitat; material: dental | place: China | collected 2026 ... | reverse complement strand
ATGTTCAATCATATGATTGATTACCTATCATTGTTCAGTTTTCAAAGATCTGTACCAGTTAAACTAGATTCTATCTAGCTTTGAAGCACTTCCGCCCGAAGTGTTTTACCAACTGGCGACTAGATTATAATAACATGTTGACCATTCAGTGTCAAGCACTTTTTATAATCTTTTTTTAGAATTTTGTAATCATCTCTATGCGAGGGATTTACATAAAAACTCTAAAACAAATAACAAAGAATCTAGATAATACCTAGCGTTTCCTCATTAAGAAACAGTCGCCTCAACGACTGTATAGTTATTATAGTACAAACCACATACCTACGCAACCCCTAATTCTCATTTTTACAAATTTTCACTTTCGACTCATTTTTCAATAAAATATATTGATTAAAATATATTGATTTTACGCAATCTATTTTGTACAATATACTTAACTTACGATGATACACATGTCATATTTTAGGGGGTATCCCCCCGTTCTTTTAATACTATATAAGGAGAGATATATGAAATTCTCAAAACGATTATTCACCAAAACAGTTGCTTTAGCTGCTATTTGTGCTTCTGTAGCTACAGCAAGCTTTGCAGCACCACAAGGATCTTTTGATACATCTGAAATCCATGTTACAGGTCAGGCTTCCCGCTTTGTGACACCTACCTATGCAATACTCACACTAGGCATTACAAGTGACAACACCAATATCAATGCTGCTAAATCAAATAATGATCGCATCATGAGCGACCTTATTAGCAGACTTTCAAATTTAAATGTTGCAAAAAAAGACATTTATACGTCCAATATTTCAATTAATCCTACTAGTGATTACCAAGAAGACAAACGCGTTAATACTGGATATAGAGTATCCAACCTTGTAACGGTTAAAATCAACAACTTGGATAATGTAGGTAAGGTCGTAGACGCAGCTGTCAATGCTGGTGCGAATGACATAAATAGTCTTTCATTCCAAAACGACACATCTCAACAGCTATCCGATTCTTTAACTACAGAAGCCATCCAAAACGGCCAACACAAGGCTGAGGTAATTGCTGCTGCTCTAGGCCGCACCTTAGGTCCTGTAAAAACTGTAAGCATTAGCAACACAGAAACAAGTACATTCGACCAAGGCTATTATCGCAGTGCCAAAGTGCTTGCTGCAAATCTTAGCACTTCTACACCTGTTGAAAAAGGATCGTTAATCGTATCTCAAGATGCAGATATTGTATACTATCTACAATAACAACAAACATAACAAAAGACCGTATAACATATGATACTAACTATGTTATACGGTCTTTATTTTGTTTTATTTTGTAGTGGATTCTGGCACAACACCTTCGTGAACCGCCACAATGCCACCAGTTAATTCAGTATAGGTAGCATTTTCATAACCTAGAGATTTCCAGATTTCTAAAATCTCGCTTTGATGAGGATAGCGACGCAAGGATTCAGGCAACCAGGCATAGGAAGAATTATCCTTACTTAGTTTGCCTATAATAGGTAATATATAGGAGAAGTAGAAATTATATAATTGCTTAAACCCAAATGCACTTGGCTTAGCCAATTCCAAGACTACCACCTTGCCGCCTGGTTTTACAACGCGTTGCATTTCGGATAGCACTTGTTTAATATCAGGTACATTACGCATTGCAAAGCCACTCATAGCCGCATCAAATGTATTGTCCGCATAAGGCAAAGCCATCGCATCGCCTTGAACCAAATTCACTTGGTCTAACAGATCCGCTTGAGCCATACGCTCACGACCTTTCTCTAACATTTCTGCATTAAAGTCTAATGCTTCTACTGTCAAAGTCGGTTCTTGACGCAATACTTCCTTTGTAAATACACAAGTACCACAAGCTACATCCAGCACATGTTGATAAGGTCCAATATTCATTTCTTTAACGGCGAACTTACGCCAGAAATAATCTTGCCCAAAGCTGAGCAATGTGTTCATCAAATCATAATGTTTGGCAATATTAGAAAACACACCTTGCACAAATTGTTCTTTGTCTTCATACGTGTTAAATTCTTTAGTATTCATGGTACCCACTTTCATAATCAAGAATATCACATGTTGACAGTATACCATAACCAACGATGACATTCTAGAACTTAGAACGATTCTAATATATATACTATATATACAAAGAATTACAAAATGTTCACATAGAAAAAACGCATCATATAATTAGCATTTATCTATTGAATTATAATAATGTTCGTTGTATAATGACATATGTCTTTTCTATGAGGATTTATTATTTCTCTTCGATAAACGACAGAATTCATTGTTTTATGTAGTCTAATTAAGTATTGGAGTCTATTATGAATCGATTTATGAAATCCATTAATAGAGTCAGCCTCATCCAACAAATCATCATCGGTATGATTATTGGTATTTTGACGGCTCTCTATGTCCCTGATATTGCAAACGAATTATCGCTATTAGGGGTATTATTTGTTGGTGCCCTCAAAGGTATCGCACCAATCCTTGTATTCTTCTTAGTTATCGCGGCGATTAGTAAACATCGCTCCGGACAAAAAACAGGTATGGGCTCCGTAATTACGCTCTATCTATTGGGTACGTTCCTTTCCGCCGCACTTGCCGTACTTGTGAGCTGGTTCTTTCCAACTACATTGCATCTAGCAGCTAGTGCAGCTGATGCAGCACCTCCACAAGGCATTGCGGAAGTCATGAAAACATTACTCAAAAATATTGTTGATAACCCTGTGAAAGCATTAATGTCCGCTAACTACATCGGCATTTTAGGCTGGGCTCTTATCATCGGTGGTGCGCTACGTCATGCACCTATGAATACAAAAGAAGTAATGGAATCTATCTCTCAAGCAATTACGACTGTAGTAGGTTGGATCATCCGCTTCGCACCTCTTGGTATCATGGGCCTCGTGGCTGATTCCATTGCAACAAATGGTATCGAAGCACTTATCAGCTACTTCCAACTTCTTGTATTACTCTTAGGCTCTATGATTTTCGTAGCCTTGGTAATCAATCCACTTTTATCCTTCATCTACTTACGCCGTAACCCATATCCATTGGTGTTCAAATGTTTGCGCGAATCTGCTATCTACGCATTCTTTACACGTAGCTCCGCAGCCAACATTCCTGTCAACCTTGACTTAGCTAAACGTTTGAAACTTAACCCTGATATGTATTCCGTATCCATTCCATTGGGTGCGACTATCAACATGGGCGGTGCTGCAATTACAATTACTGTTATGACATTGGCTGCTGCTCATACATTGGGTATCATCGTGGATGTACCTACAGCTATCCTTTTATCTGTTATCGCTACTATCGGCGCTTGTGGCGCTTCTGGCGTAGCAGGCGGCTCCTTACTTCTCATTCCGTTGGCATGTTCCCTATTCGGTATCTCCAACGATGTGGCTATGCAAGTAGTAGGCGTTGGTTTCATCATCGGGGTATTACAAGACTCCACAGAAACAGCACTCAATTCCAGTACAGATATTCTATTCACTGCCACAGCAGACTATGCAAAACGCGGTTACAACGAAAACTGGGATTAAACCATCATATAGAACAAGACGATCCATGAGGTCGTCTTTTCTTTTTGTGAAAGTTTCCCCTTGCGCCAACTTTCACTAATAATAAAAACAATATGTTTGTTATATTGATTATTTTCAATGTAATGGTATAATAGATTTAATGATAATAACTATTACTAGATATATACAGAAAGGAATCAACATGAAACAATACGATATTATTGTAGTTGGCACAGGTGGCGCAACTATCGTAGCTGATGCAGCTATCAAAAAAGGCCAAAAAGTGGCCATCATAGAAAAAGGTAAATTTGGCGGTACCTGCTTAACACGCGGTTGTATTCCTACAAAGGTTATGGTAACAGCTGCGAATGCTGTGCAAGAGGTAAAAGAGTTCGGCAAAATCGGCGTCAATGTTAGCGAAGCGACGATGGATTGGGATATCGTTTCCAAACGTACATGGCACAAAATTGATGAATCCGCCGGTATCTACGATTACTACAATGCATATGACAATGTAGACGTATACCGCGGTGCCGCTAGCTTCGTATCCAATAAAGTAATGAATATCCACCTCAACGATGGTTTTGGCATCGTAGAAATTACGGCCCCTACCATCGTTCTTGGTACCGGTGGTTATAGTAATATACCAAATGTACCTGGTTTACAAGAGGCTGGTTATCTTTCTAGTGAAAGTCTCTTTGGCGACAAGTTCCCTAAACAACCATACAAATCCCTTGCCGTCTTAGGCGCTGGTCCCATTGGCGTAGAGTTCGCTCATGTATTTGACTCTGCCGGCACTGACGTAACAATTATTCAGCATAATGTACGCCTGGTACCAAAAGAAGATGCAGATATGTCTGAACATCTCCTTAACAACTATAGAAAACGCGGTATCAACGTGATTCTAAATCAAGATACTGTAGAGATTCGTCAAGAAGATGGTCTTAAAGTTGTAGTCACTAAAGATCGTAGCACTGGTGAAATCACAGAAACTAAGGTGGAAGAAATTCTTGTAGCCGCTGGCATCCGCCCTGCTACCGAAGAGTTACACCTTGAAAGTACAAGTATTGAAACATGGCCAAAGGGCTGGATCAAAACAAACGAGTTTCTTGAAACATCTGTGGACGGCATCTATGCGTTAGGCGATGTGAACGGCGAACCTGCATTCCGTCATCGCGCAAACTACGAAGCGGATATCATTGCACATAATCTATACTTTGCCAAAAATGAAGTAGATTTCCGTTGGGCGCGCTACGACGTGTTGCCAAAGGTTACCTTCTCCTATCCTGAAATTGGTAGCGTAGGTCTTACCGAGACAGAAGCGATTAAAGCCGGCTACAATGTAGGCGTAGGCAAAAACTTCTACTCCTCTACTGCCAAAGGCTATGCTATGGGCATTAATCCTGGTGATGTAAACGACGGCTTTGTAAAAATCGTGGTCGACAAAGATACAAACCATATCCTTGGTATTCACGTAATCGGACCACAAGCCTCTATCCTATTCCAACCATACGTTAACCTTATGAACAGCGGTGTAACCCCATTGACAGCCATCAATGAAGAAATCGCATCAGAGCGCACAAAACTATTGCGTAAAAAGGGTATTATGCGCAACATGGATCCTAAATCCGTAATCACCGTAGGTGAAACAATGAGTCCACATCCATCTCTTATCGAGGTTATTATGTGGACACAAGTGTACTACGAAAACCGTTGGTAATCGATTGTACCTAACAAATGAAATAGGGAGTCAACATCATTAGATATTAACTCCCTCCTTTTTACAAAAGAAAAGCCTCACCTTCTCTTTTGAACCGCCCCCTTAATGTTAGACCAAAAATCTTAACGTTAAGGAGGTCGGTTCAATCTAATTGAGATGGTGAGGCTTATTTTATATTATTTTTTATCCATAACGATGTCATGGCCCCATACGAGGTTCGTACGGCGTTTGTCAAAACCTTGATCTGGTTCTGGAGGTAATTTTGTTGGTTTACTTTGTTCAATGTAAGCACCTGTATTACCATCAACAGTTACTACTGTTTTCTTACCATTTTGATGCATCATTACATAGTAATTAACTTTACCATTGTGAGCTTCAACCTTCCAGCCCTTCATAACAGCATCTGCACCTAATTGCGCTTTAGCAGCTGCTTCTGCTTGAGATGGTTCGATAACTTTATCTTTGTTGAAGATTTCACCAATAACGTGTTTAGGTTTGCCACCTTCACTCATATCGGATTGATTGCCAGTGATGATATCAATCTTCATTTTGTATTCGTGATATTTACTATATCCAGTTACTTTATAAGCATAGGCCAAATCATTGGAATTCAATTCTACAGAGTGCAACGCTGCATTAGGGAAACGATTTTGGAATATCGTACCAATTTCACTCATTGTCATAACCACAGATTGACCAGGTGCACGTTTAATCGTAATATCTGTGCTTGTTTCTGGTTTAGTCTTACGAGCTTGTGCTTCATACGGTGTAGCTACGGAAAAAACACCAACGGCCAACACGCCAGTCATAACCAAAGATAGTAATTTTTTATTCATTATAATCCTCCCAATAGTAATCGGATTCTACAAACTTGTATTTTCATTTATATTACAGCTAATAAATACTATAAACCTTCATTAGAGGCTAAACGTTCTTCAACGTCGGTCATCAGTAATTTATAGCAGGTCGCTACTAATGGCACGCCTATAATCATGCCTGTGACCCCCATCAAGCTACCGCCTATAATAACAGCGGCAAATACCCATAACCCAGGCAACCCTACAGAGTTACCTACGATTTTTGGATAAATCACATTGCTTTCAATTTGATGCAAAACTTCTAAAATGATGACGTAAATCAAAGCATCCATAGGACTAATGGTAAGCAGTATAAATGCCCCCATCAAGCCACCTACATATATACCCACTAATGGAATTAAACCAGTGAGACCGATAACACAGGCAATGGTCGTAGCATAGGAGATGTTACAAATCCATAATGTAATCCCCACCATGATACCTAAGATCAAGGCATCGATAAACTGTCCTACAAAGAAACTACTAAATGTTTGAACAGCAACCTTGGCCACATAGGTTACGCGATTCATCCACATATCAGATGCATAGGCTTTCAAAATGCGCTTGCCTTGCGACATGAGGCGTTCCTTATCCAGTAGCATGTAAATGGCAAAGATAAGACCTAATGCAATATTTACGGTCCACGATAGGATAGTGCCCATCGTATTCACCACATAGGTGCCACCCTTGGTCCCCCATTCACGAGTGTAGTTAACTACACTTTCACCATTCAATGTATTTAATATCGTAGGATTCGAGGCCAATGGCATGGTATCACTTAAATGGTAAATCCATTGTTGAAAGTCTAGATATAGCTGCGGTGCTGCGGATACGATAAGTGTAATAGAATGCACTAACTGCGGCACAGCCATACGAGCAATAAAGTACACGATGAGACTAATCGTCACAAAGGATAGGATAATACTCAACGGACGCCGAATCTTATACCGCCACCCCGATTCGATACGTGGCCAAAGCCAGCGTTCATAGCGGACGACAAGAATATCGAGGACAAAGGCCATGCAGGCACCTACGATAAGCGGTACAAAAGCCGTTATCAATGCATCGATGCCCGATGCTATATCGCTAATGCGCAAGGCTACCAATATCATAAGACCTGCCAGGATTATCGCACCGATAAGCTCCTTATAATATTTAAATTTTTCCATACTAATAACTCACTTTTACTAAACACATGGTAAGTATTGTACACAATGTAAATGAACGCTATATGACAACGATCAGATTGCATATGTACAGTAGTATTTCTAATAGATTTAGTATAACACAAAAGTCCATCTTATCGCACTCAAAATATATAGAGAGACGAAAAGATGGACTTGTATGGGTTTAGGTTAAATTGAGAGAGCTCAATTTAACGGTGAATGAAAACGTCTACACGAGGAACGTCTTGGTCAGAATCGAAGTAGATGGATTGTACATAGTAATCAGCTTTGCCGTATACGTCTGCTTTAGTTTCAACGCTTGTAGTACCAAGATCAACTTGAGTTTCACCTTTTGTGAATTGTGTTTGTGGTGTAGCACCTACAACAGAAATACCCATTGTAGCTACAGCCAATAATGCTACTAATTTTTTATTCATTGTATTATTCCCTCCATTAAACGCCCTTACACACATAAGTTTTTTTAACGATAATTCTATTGTACACAACTCTTCTAAAAAGCCAATATATCGATGATTTATTCTTCATCTTTCACAGTGAACCATGCTCGATGGAATACGGCTGGAGCCAATGCACGAGCAGAGTTTACAGATGTACCAGTCAATGGAATACCGATTAAGTGACACAATGTTGCACCAATAACAAGACCTGCTACGGCAGACATTTTGTTATTCGCAGTCACCCCAAACATAACTTTTCCCACTTGCTTTACTTTGTATGAAAGCTCACATAAAATTCTATAGAATATGATATACTAGCAATAGAATAGTTGTACATAGTTATAAGGAGGAACCATGAGTAAAACAGCCTATGTAGTACGTCATATCCACTTTGAAAACGCCGGTATTTTAGAACCTTTATTAATTGAACGCGGCTTTACCATAGAATATATTGAGGCCCCCCTTGCTGACTTTAATCAGTACGATGCAACGAAGGCAGATCTTATCATTGTCTGTGGGGCTCCTATCGGCGCTTACGATGAAAAAATATATCCTTTTTTAACCGATGAAATCAAGTTTATTAAGGACCGTATAGATAGTAAAAAACCGTTACTCGGCATCTGTCTTGGGGCGCAACTTATTTCCCGCATCATGGACGGTCGTGTTGGACCTATGAGCCATGGCAAAAAAGAAATCGGCTTTGGACCATTGCATTTTACTGCCGAAGGTCAACATACACCACTAGTCCTCTTAGGAGATACGCCGGTTCTACACTGGCATGGCGATGAATTTGACATTCCAGAAGGCGCCGTTCGCCTTGCCGAAACGGACCTCTGCCCTAACCAAGCCTTTTCTATCGGCAATCATGTTTTAGGATTGCAATTTCACTTAGAAGCAGATCCGACTGTTATTGAAAGCTGGCTTGTGGGACACTGTGCAGAACTATGCAATGCAGGCATTGATATTCCTAAGATTCGAGAAGATGCACAAACCTTCTCTGAATCCCTACCTGCTGCAGGCAAAAAAGCTATGACCGCATGGTTAGAAAGCAATAGTTTATAATTAATCTTATAAACATACTACAGCCTCAGTCTATCTGGGGCTTAGTCATGTGCGTATACATATAAAAGAGGCATCGACCACTACTGGCCGATGCCTCTTTATATTCATATATATATCCCTTACATATATACGTGAAATTGATAATTATTGTAAATAACACGTTCCCCAACGTATTATTTATTCCACATTTATATTTTATCCTATCAACATTTTCTAATCAAGTATAAATTAATAAATTTTTAGTAAACTATTTTAAAATTTTTGATATACTTATACCACCTTATGCTGCCATGAGCCACCAATAAATCGTATATAGGCACAAATAAGCCGTAACGATTGATCTAAACATAGAGAAATCCATGCCCCATATAAGCCTAGACCTAATGTAATACATAGCACATAAGTAATGATTGGGCGAATAACGGCAACGCTAATTAATGAATACTTCATGATATAAAAAGTATCACCTGCACCTTTCAAGACCCCAGCAAAGACCTGTTGTAATGCTTGAGGAAAAGCAGCGATAGCCATGATGCCCATCAACGCTGTAGCCAGTGTGACAACCTCACTTTCACGAGTATAGGCTTGTACAAGCAAATGGCCTGCACTAATGAATATAAGGCCGCTAACAAATCCTACAAAGAGTCCCATGCGAGCACCGATACGACCAAAAGCCTTCGCTAAATCCGACCGTTTATGACCCAAGTTTTGACCTGTATGAGAGGCGCCGGCAAAACCAAGGCCCATGGCGAAGTAATAGAATATATCCATCAAGTTCATACACACATAATGTGCAGCCAACGGTACGGCACCAAGGGATGCCACAATCATAGTATATGTATACATACCAAAACGTTCAAAGAACTGTTCCCCTAAGGAGCTGCCCCCTACGTGGAACACCGTATGAAGTACGGAACGCTCAAAGCGCCATTTTGACGGATGCAACAAGGTGAGACCAGTCTTTGTATGTCGCGAGATAGCCCGCAACAACAAAGCTGCGATAACGGCACTACTGATGAGCGTCGAAATACCGGCCCCCATGACACCAAATTCTGGAAAAAAGGCAATACCATAGATTAAGAAGAAATTCATAATCGTATTTAAGATATTCCCCACCACATTGGATTTAAAGATAACCTTTGTATTGCCATACCCGATGAGGGCGCCCCCTACAATTTGACTAAAGGACTGGAACACAAGGCTCATGACAATGAATCGACCATACCAAACAGCCGTTTCAATATACCCATCCTCTGCGCCGGTAAATCGCAAAATATGCTCTAAATTAAATAAACATATTGCAAGCAAGGGAATATAAATTAAAAAGTTCAGTAGAATCGATTGCTTGAGCACTGCATTCATGCCATCTACATCACCTTCACCATGACGGCGAGCAATAATTGCAGTTACTGCAATCGATAAGGCACGGCAAATGACGAGCATAACCATTGCTGGTTGCCCCATAATGCCTACCGAAGCCAGTGCGGAGGCCCCTAAGGAACCTACCATAGCCAAATCAATGGCAGTCATCAACTGCATCATGAGCCCTTGCAAGGTAGCAGGCCATGCAATTTTTAAGTATTTACTATATAAGTTTTTTGTAGTATCTACCGGTCCCAGTCGATCTTTCATCGGTAATATGGTATCTACTGAAAACCAGCGTTGTAATGATGTTAACATAATGATTCCCTATAACAAACCCAAAGAGATTACATTAAACTTTCCATAATATCACCGTATTATATCATATAACACATGAGAAATCATTCATATATTATACATTTTATCTAATAACCTATATCAAAAATGCAAAGAACCCTCTTTCATACGTTTTATACCTAACAAGGTATAAGTATCGTAGATAAGAGGGTTCTTTATTTTATTCCAAGATTATTATATCTTTACAATTTGATTTTTATTATCAATAATTTGTTGCTTAGCATTTGGATGCTAACAATTTATCTACTGCTGCTTTCAAATTATCTAAGCCCTTCTTCGTTTCTGCCAATTCACGACGTTGTTGTTCGTTCTCAGCTTCTAACGTAGTAAGACTATCCGCTTGATCAGCGATAACATCTTTTTGTTCTGCATTTTTTTTATTGATTAATAGCTTGGCTTGTATTTGCATTAGATGCATTCAACTGAGCTACATTCACTGCATCGGTTGGTTCTGTACCAGGCGCACCTCCTTTAATTTGGTTATTACCATTATTGAGGCCATCCTTCGTTAAGGATACAGGATTAGCTGGTGTTGCTCCAACTGCTGGCGTAATGGCAATACCGTTACCATTCATTACCGTTGTATTGCCAGTCGCAGTATCCTTAAATGTAGCAGACGTCATATTTGTAAGCTCAGGATTTACGGCATAACCGATAGATATACATAGTGAGTATGCCTTTATCAATTCATACTTCACTAACAGATGTTTTTCGTACAGAAAATACAAATGTACTTTGTGCAAAAGCTAGCCGAATTTTGCTATGCAAATTTTGCATATATGCCCTATAAATCTCTTGCGACTCTTCCACAGATACAATATCAAAGATAATTCCATCCCCAATAGGCAATTGACTCAGTCTAGGTAAATCGGCCGTAATAACACTACCGATTTTTGTATAGCCCCCCGTCGTTTGCCGATCTGCCATGAGGATGATTGGATTCCCATCAGACGGGACTTGAATGGATCCAAACACAGCGCCATCCGATATGATATCGGCACCGTCGATGTGTTCAACAGGGGCTCCATCTAATCTAAATCCCATGCGGTCGCATTGGATGGTCAATGTATAAAGTTCACTGCTAAAATTATGGATACCTGTTTCTGTAAAACACTTAGCTTGCGAGCCCAGTACAACTCGTAGCGGTTCGTGACATTCACGACCGCCCCGATTAAATAGGACTGTATTAAATAAATGATTTGATTCTCTAATATAGTCGCAGATGATAGTATCGTGGGTGCAGTCCTTCAAACGTACTTCATCGCCCGCTGCTAGAGGACGGCCCTCAAATCCACCGATATTCGCCTTTGTATGTGTCGCTACGCTGCCATTGATTTCTGGTACATCGATGCCGCCAGTGAAGGAAATATACATGCGCACCCCACATTGGCTAAAGCTACCAGAGATGACATCGCCGTCATGACAGACAAAGGGAATGTACCGTGGCACCTCAACATTATTAATGGTAGGCCTCATGTCGGCGCCTGTGAAAGCAACAATGCATGTGCCTTTCATCTTCAGCGTAGGGCTGAGGACAGTGCACTCCAAAGCCCCTACGGGCGTCGTATTCCCTACGAGGGCTTGGCCGATAGCATAACTTTCACCATCCATAGGACCGGCCACGGGCATACCATATTGTTGAAAGCCTACGCGCCCTCCGTCTTGCACAGTGGTCATCATACCAGGCGAGACCACCTCAAATGACGCATTCTTATATTCACTTGCCACCACGGAGGTCACCTACCTTTACATGATGTACAACGGGCTTAAAAGAAGTGCCCAATTTCTTAATACAGTGGAACGCACTTTCATCAATAGGAACATAGCGCACATAATCGCCCGCCTTGAGAAGAGCCGCCTGTTCTCGCGACTCATCGTACATGGACAGAGGCGTGCGTCCTATAATTTGCCAGCCTCCAGGAGAATCCGATGGATAGGTGCCGGTCTGCTCACCCGCGATGCCTACGGATCCTGCCGGAATATGCGTGCGCGGTGAGGACAAACGAGGTGTAGCGATGCGCGGGTCCATGCCACCCAGATACGTAAAGCCTGGAATAAAGCCCATCATATACACGAGATAATCCGTACTGCTATGAATGCTCACCACATCGGCCTCGGTTAAGTGATTATGAGAGGCTACAAATCCAAGGTCTGGGCCAAATTCACCACCATAGACGGTCGGTATTTCTACGACCGTCACCAGTTCACTTTCATCAGTCCTAATAGGCTGCATACATATAGGTTCAAGAATGCGGCACAGCTCAGCATAGGTGTAACGCAATGCATCATACTGAATGAGAAGCGCACAATAGGTGGGCACTATCTCAATAATTCCCTCTAAATGAAGGCTTTCAATACCCGCCACGGTCTGACGGATACGCTGATTAATCTTAGGGTCAATAACTTGACCAAATTCGATGGAGATAGCACTATCCCCAACCGGAGAAATTGTGGGATTCATACGTGCCCCCTAACCTAATAATTTCACAATACCTTGCAAGGATGTAACACCGATATAGGCGGTCACAAGCACGACAATCCAGCCCGTATAGAATAGAACCGGATTATGCTTATAGTCCCCTACGATATTCGTCTTGCGCGTTGCCAATAGCATAACGGCTAATGTAACAGGCAAGATCAACCCGTTCACCGAGCCCGCCACGATTAACAATGTAGCCGGTTTGCCGATAAAGATAAGAATGCAAGTTGACACGAAGATGAATGCCATGATGGTCAATTTTTCATACCGTTCCACAACCTTAAACAAGGTTTTAAGGAAGGACACCGATGTATAGGCAGCGCCCACAACAGATGTCAACGCAGCACAGAAGAACACGATACCGAATAGTTTATGACCGATTTCACCAGCACCGAGTAAGAATGCGGAACCTGCGGGGTCCTTTGGATCTAGTACAAAGCCCATGGATACTACGCCAAGTACGGCTAAGAATAGCAATATACGAACGATGGCGTCTACAGACATACCCATGAAGGCAGCGCGACGTACATCCTTTAAATGTTCACGACCTGTGATACCTGCATCAATCAAGCGATGTCCGCCGGAGAATGTAATGTAACCACCTACGGTACCACCGATAAGGGTAATTGTAGCTAGCCAAGGATAATTTGTTGGCACGAGGGCATGCGTTGCAGCCTCTGCTACAGGAGGATTTGTGGAAAACGCTACATAACCGATGAGGACAAGCATCACAGTGCCCAATACCTTCGCCGTGTTATCGAGGACGCCGCCCATTTTAGGGGATACAAATAATAAAATCCCCAAGATACCGCTGATGGCCGCCGCCATCGTCGTATCAATACCAAATACGATGTTAAGGCCCATGGACGCACCGCCAATATTGCCGATATTGAACGCAAGGCCCCCAAGCGAGATCAAGAACGCTACTGCATAACCAAGCCCTGGCAATACTTTATTCGCAATATCTTGGCCCCGCATTTGGGATATGCCGATGATGGTCCACACATTAAGCTGTGCAATGATGGAGAAAATAACGGACACCACGATGGCGAACGCAAAATCCGCCTTTAACTGGCCTGTAAACGCCGCCGTTTGTAACATAAATCCTGGCCCAATGGACGACGTGGCCATCAAAAACGCTGCCCCTAAGAGGACAGATAAACTCGCTTTACCTGTAATCGGTTTCATACTGACTCCTTTTATCTATTCTGATTCTATCAATTCTTGTACAATCGATTGTAATCTATCGATTCTGAAAATTCGCTACCACGACACCTGTCTTAGTGAGGCCTTCGCGAATATACTTTGTGAAAGCTATCGCTTTTGGATTATCGCCATGGACGCATACGGAATCGGCTGCAATATCGATTGTTTTGCCCGTATTTGTTACGACCTTGCCTTCTTGCACCATCATGAGCACTCGTTCTAATGCCTCTTGTGGGTCTTTTACGAAAGCCCCCTCTTCCGTACGGGGCACCAAGGTGCCTTCCTCTGTATAACCTCGGTCTGCAAAAACCTCTTGAATCACAGGAATACCTCGTCGCTCCGCCTCTTTGGCTATATAACTACCGCTGAGCACCATAGCGCGAACATTGGGATTAACCGCTTGCAATCCATCTAGCACTGCATCGGCTAGATCCGGCGTTACACACGCCATATTGTAAAAGGCACCATGCAATTTCATGTGCTGTAACTCAACGCCATATTGATGACAAAAGGCTTGCAATGCACCGAGTTGATACACCATATAGGCTCGTGCCTCATCAGAACTCAACGCCATCTTGCGGCGTCCAAAGCCCATCAAATCGGGATATCCCGGATGGGCCCCTACGGCTACGCCCTTCTCTTTGCACATCTTAACGGTGGCCTCCATAATGAGAGGATCGCCGGCATGCCAACCACAAGCCACATTGGCACTAGTGACGTGATTTAATACCTCACTATCCATGCCCAAAGTATAATTGCCAAAGCTTTCACCTAAATCGCTATTTAAATCTATATAATGTGACATCACTATGCTCCTCTCATTCTTCATCTTTTCTTTAAATTCTATAGAATATAGTAACATGATTATACAAAATATATTAATACGTTATCAATGATTTTTATCATGTATACAAAATTCATATAAAAACGCAAAAAAGCACTCGATATAATGTCGAGTGCTTTCACTATCAATAGGACTATTGTTATATTCATGTATATGGAGAGAGTTGTGAGGGATTCAATGAAAGGGCCAATAGCCTACTGATTATTTATTGTCCTTGGATGCAGCATCATCAGCTTGTTTGCTATCATCTGCAGATTTGTCATCACCGGATTTAGCATCAGATGTATTAGCAGCATCCTTGTCGCTTATCACGATGTGACCATCTACAACATCAGCCAACAAGTGTTTCGCATCGATGTGATCCAAGTAGTAGTCTGTTACATTATCACGAATTTCGGATTCGATAACACGGCGTAATGGACGAGCGCCCATAGTTTTATCATAACCTTGTTCCATCAACAAATCTTTAGCTGCGTCAGTTACATCTAAGGTAATTTGTTTTTTAGCCAAAGTTTTGTTAACTTGGTCGAGCATCAAATCAACGATTTTCTTCAAATCTTCTTTGCTCAATTGATTAAATTCAATAACAGCATTGAAACGGTTCAAGAATTCTGGACGGAAGAATGGAGCAATGCGGTCCATTACATCAACTTTGTTTTCATCATCATTATCGCTACCATAACCAAAGCCTGCGTTGGATGTAGCAATGATAACAGTATTTTTGAAGTTTACTGTGTTACCTTGACCATCTGTTAAGCGACCATCGTCCAATACTTGAAGAAGTAATGTAATAACTTGAGGGTCTGCTTTTTCGATTTCGTCGAACAATACGATGGAGTATGGATTACGACGAACGCGTTCAGTCAATGTGTTGGAGTTATCTTCGTAACCAATATAACCAGCTGTAGCACCAATCAATTTAGAAACCGCTGTGCGGTCGCTGTATTCGGACATATCCAAGCGGATGATAGCATCTTTGTTACCAAACATATCAAGTGCTAATTGTTTAGCCAATTCTGTTTTACCAACACCAGTAGGACCTACGAATAAGAAGCTCCCGATTGGACGGTTACCTTCGTCAAAGCCTGCACGGTTACGACGAATAGCTTTAGATACAGCTTCTACTGCTTTATCTTGGCCGATGACATGAGCTTGTAAACGAGATTTCATATCTTTCAAGCGTTCAATATCGGATGCACCCATTTGAGATACAGGGATACCTGTCATTCTTTCAACGGCTTCTGCTACATCGTTAACTTGAGCTACAACCTTTTGATTGTCAGTGTGTTTGTCGATTTCTTCTTGTAATTTTTGAATACGCATTTTTTCGTTAATAGCGGATTCGTAATCTTCTTTTTGAGCAAACTCTTCTTGTTTTGCTTTAGCTTCTGCAATATCTGCTTCTAATGTTTTAATATCAGTTACAGGATGTTGGGAAGCCAAGTGAGCTGCTGTTACATCAATCAAGTCGATGGCTTTATCTGGCAAGCTACGTTGAGGAATATATTGTACAGAATAATCTACAGCTGCTTTCAAAACGGCATCTGGCAATTCAATATTATGATGCGCTTCGTACAATGGACGAATGCCTTGTAGAATTTTAAAAGTATCTTCTGCAGATGGTGCGTTTACCTTTACTTCATTAAAACGACGAGCAAGTGCTGCGTTTTTCATGATTGTGTTACGGTATTCATCTTGTGTAGTAGCACCGATAACTGTTAATTCACCGCGGGACAAAGCAGGTTTCAAAATATCTGCCAAGCCTTTGGAGCCTTGACCATCACCGGTAGAACCAGCGCCCAAGATTTGATGGATTTCGTCGAAGAACAAGATAATATTACCAGCGGCCTTAACTTCTTTAATAAGGTTTTGGATATTTTCTTCGAAGGAACCACGATATTGAGTACCAGCTTCCAAACCGGAAATATCGATGGAAATGATTTCTTTATTTTTAATCGCTGCTGGAACATCACCATTTACGATTGCTTGTGCCAAGCCTTCTACAACGGCTGTTTTACCAACACCAGCATCGCCGACTAGAACTGGGTTATTTTTTGTACGACGTGCTAAGATTTCAGCAGTTTCTTGAATTTCTTTGTTACGACCGATAACAGGATCAAGCTTACCGTTACGAGCTTCATCTGTTAAGTTCGTACCTAAACGAGCAAGGATACCATCCTTTTTCATTTTGCCTTGTTGAGCTGCAGCTTGTGCTGCTTGGATTTCTTCATTAGTAGGTAAATGACCTGTTTGACGATAATAAGCAAACTCTTCAGGAGTTACTTCACGACCATTTATTTTATAACGACGATTTTCTGTGGAATAACCACCCATGTTACCCATCAATTGATTGAACAAATCATTCATGCTACCAAAATCGCTGCCAAAGTTATTGAAGTTGTTGTTCATATAAATTACCTCACTTTCTCACTACAAGTATATCTATTTGACCTTTTAAGACTCTTTAATTTCTTGCTTTATTTCTAGGTTTCTTTAACCTTATGTCATTATAATAAGCCTATTAAGTCAAAAAGTCAATAAGTCAAATTAAATATTTTTGACTTTTTTTGACTTTTATTTTGACAAATACAATTTTATTAATAAAAGTGCAGATAAATACTAGGTTTACAAGAGGTTTTCTATTTTTATTTTTTACTTATTTTATTAGGAATTCTATTGTTTCTATTGATTTATTACCTATATAATAGAAATAAAGGTCAAAATATATCAAAGGAGATCAAACTATGGCACAAAATTCTTCACCCCATACCGATTCCACCACACTCCACAACACACCTATCATGACAAGTGCTAGCAACAAAGAACTAGCGAAGCGTATTAAAGACATTTCCCAACAAGTACTAAAACGAAATTATGAACTCTATAAAGCATTGGAGAACAAATGAATACAGCTAATATCCAATTCACCTTACAAGATATCTATGAGCTCCACGCCCAACTAAAAAGTGCATTTGTCCTTTCACCAGGCGTACGCGATGAAAATCTATTAGCATCAGCCGTCTATACCCCCTTTCAAACCTTTATGGAGAACGATCTATACCCATCCATCTACGACAAAGCGGCACAATTATGTTATGGCTTAGCCAACAATCATCCTTTTACGGATGGAAACAAACGAACAGCATTGCATACCATGTATGTATATTTAATTATTAATGGATTCGATATTATAGCAATACAACAAGACGTAGAAAATATGATTATCGATGTTGCCGCAGGTAATATGACAAATACAGAACTGGTGCAATGGTTACAGAAGAATACCGTAGAGATAGATGCGAATTAATATTTTAACAGAGATACATAGGGTTCTATAAATTAGAACAGGCCTGTTCTATTTCTAACGAGACCTATACATAGGGTCCTTCAAATTAGTACAGACCTGTTCTATTTCTAACAAGACCTATACATAGGGCCCTTCAAATTAGTACAGGCCTGTTCTATTTCTAACAAGACCTATACATAGGGTCCTTCAAATTAGTACACGCCTGTTCTATTTCTAACAAGGCACATACATAGGGTCCTTCAAATTAGTACACGCCTGTTCTATTTCTAACAAGGCACATATATAGGGTTATAGGACAAAATTGATACAAAAAAATAAATAAAAAGGATGATGGTAAAATGGCAATTTTAGCACATTTCACTATCATCCTTTTTCAATATTTTCACTATTCTATAAATAATACTAAATTTTATTTTTTATACTTAGCACGTATTTCATCTCGTAATATAGCATATTTTAATAGATTTCTCACAAATGATTGGACTGATTTTTGATTCCATTCTAACAATTGAGAATTATCAAGCTCACCGAGATATATATAATTATTGCAAACTAATTCTGGAGCTTTTTTTCGTATATAAGCACGAACAATATCTTGTTTTATAGACCCACCTCTACCATATGACAACGCACCGTTATGAGTAATTACAATCTTATTCGTTTGAGGATTATAATTAGAGAACTTATCTAAATTAAGTTGTAAGGAATGATGTCTATTTTCTTTATTTGTTATAGATACATTTAATTGTGTATTACCTAATCGAGTTCCCCAATGTTCATCATTTTCTGTATGGGCTGTTCCACATATACTAATTCCAAGTACTTGATCTCTCTTCCTATAATCCTTCGCAATAAATAATCTCGACCATACTTGATATGCGCCTCCACCACTGTTACCAAACTTAGTCATACCTCTAAAACAATCCTTAATAACACCAATTTTCTCAAGAATAAATTTATTAGTATCTTCCTTCAACAATATTAAATTTAAAAGATTAAGATAAAATCCTTTCTTATTTTCCGGTGTATCATCTCCAAAATATCCACAATCATAAAATTTTTCTTGAAGCTCTTTTAACATTATTTGTTCATATGTATAAGGATTAATGATTCTTATTTCAACAAAAGCCAAATTATCATCTAATAAATCTTGGTATGTAGGAATATTTTCCACCTCAAGATATTTCTCTTTTTTTGATTGATATATTGTAACTTGATTCCCATTAATAAGCATAACATAATCAGCTTTAACTATCTTTCTATATCGTTCAGCTTGTTCAAGTACCTCATCACAATATATATCTATGTGAGGAGCTTTACATTCAACAACCATAAGCACATCTTTTCGTTTATCATCTCGATACACGACAATATCAGCTCTACCTCTAGCACCTTTTTTTACATGACTCATTGATTCTTCAACAAGTACCCTATCAACTGGCACACCTAATTCATCTTGTAAAAACTTAATTGTTTTTTGACGAACCTCTTCTTCCGGTGTTTTTTGAACTAATAAATGTCGAATAGGATCATATAAACAAGTAGTATCTTGCTTGTATTTATCGAGCCTTATTGATTTAAATATACGTGATATGTCATTCATTATTATCACCCAAACCTGTTTTAATCACCTTACAATGCAAGTTCATCTTATATTCATGATTATTATAACATAGATTAAAAAAGCCTCCAATTTATAGAGCTCATACGAAAAATAAAATCCGTTCTTATTTGAAGTACCAACAATTAGAGCGGTAAAATCTGATTATCGATACCGTAGAGATTGATGCAAACTAATAATTCGACAGGGATACATAGGGTTCTATAAATTAGAACAGGCCTGTTTTATTTCTAACAAGGCACATACATAGTGGCCTACAAATTAGTACACGCCTGTTCTATTTCCATAACAGTATATATAGCTCTAACTCTTTTATATACAAAAAGATGAATGGATTTTTCCATTCATCTTTTTAAAAGTATGTAATTTAATGCTAATTATAAATATTTCAAGAGTTGAATTAGCACATGTCCCACAAAATCTTGTTCATCTATATCCAAACTACGTTCACCAAATAATTTAAATCCTATCATATAAAAATCTTATCTATTTCTTCTTTCGTAGCCAAGGAATAAGATCTAGAAAATTCAACAGGAACACTTTTTTGCTTTTGCGCACTCTCTAACGCATGTAAAGGCTTGCTACAATCTTTTTTATTTTTGATGGTAACATTTTTTAAAAAACTTTTTGTAGCCATGTACACACCGCCTCCTCCTATAATTCACTTTATTATATGTTCAACTGCTCTAATTAGCAATATATTTTACAAGAATTAAATAAAAAAGCGAAGTCAATTTTAGACTCCGCTTATTTCTTTGGTGATCCAGGAGGGATTCGAACCCCCGACCCACGGCTTAGAAGTGTGTAGACAAAGTCAGTATTTATCTAGGTTCACCAGTATTTATATATGTTTGCAAGTATATATGTAAGCATAATTACGTTATTTTTTTATACTTGCATGGAGAATCTGTTCACATCAAAATTTAACCTCTCTAATTAAGGTATCCTGATCAGAAGCATCAAAGATATATTCTTTTTTTAATTCATGGTCACAAATATATCCTCTTGGCAAACAATCTACATCAGAAGTAATCGGTCCAATATGAAACGAAACATGAAATAATCCATATAATACTAAGAATCCTTTTAAAACTCTATCACGATCCACCATAGAAAATATAACATGAGAAGATTTATTAATATTCTGACCATTATTAAAAATATAAGAGAGTATATTTTCTATATTTGTAAAGTCAGATTCCCATCTAGCAATATAACTATCTATATTTCCCTCTAAAATTGCATTTCTCATTCCATCAAAATCATCATTCAATATAAACTCATGACCAAATAAACGTGCAATTCCATTAAAATATATTTTTGCAGCAGCTCTCCTAACTTTCTCCATCTGAAAGCTTGTTTGAATATTAACACTTCCACGCCCCAAAATTAGTTTCCGTTCCAAGCTTAATTCTATACATCTACTTTCAACATATTTCTTTATTTGATTAATTTCATCTATAACTTTATTACTTGGCAAACTTTCAGAAAATACAAAAATATAAAATATTATTTATTATTGTGACATAACATTCCAATTCATCTATCTCAGTTCGCTTCAAATCTATGTAATCAATGTCAGGAGTTTTCTTAATTAAATTAAAAAAATTGTAAAAAACATCATCATTTTCAATATTTAAAGCTTGAATATTATAATCCTGACTAATATCATAATTACGCCGAAAGATTAGTTGAGGCATAGTGATTGGATTACTTTTCAAATTAATAATTTGTTTACTCAGACAGCCTGTCTCATCTTGAAATACTCTTATTGAGTCATAATTTCCATGATTTTTCGACTTTTAGTTAAGTATAAGTATCTTGCCATAACTATCGTTGGATATTTTCTAATCAACTCAAGTTCCAATCCAGATAAATCGTTATTAACGTCATCACTAACCCAACCTTTGGGAAGACAATATACACCTCCTATAGATTTAGGAAAAATATGTTCCTTAGAACTAAAACTAGAATCAGAATCAGTCACCTTAGTATATATACATTGACTACACATAATACACCTCTTTTTTATTAACCCACTTAAGATTATTAGTTATATAAGATCCAGTAAATTCAAGGTCATTATCTAAAGGATTAACGATATCACACAAAATCATTGTTGAATCACTTAAATCTAATTGCATATAATCAGTCAAAATTTCAAACTCTACAGCTGACTCTTCATCGAACCCAATATCAAGCATCATTTCTATATAACAATGATGAATTTCTCTGAGTATTATTTCTTCACTATAAATATATTTTCCATCTTCTTTATCCCAAATAGAGTTACTTTCATCTCGATATAAAATAGCTACTGCAATATCAAATTCCACATCAAAATTAGCCTCTTTCGAATCATTATCATACAAGATAGAATCTTTTTCTATTTCTAAGTTCTTTAATTCAAAATTTTCAACATCTAAAAAAGATAAATGCCTATCAAAATCATCTTCAACATATATATCTAAATTTTTTTTGATATACTTACAAAATTCAACGTATCTATAATCTTTAGAGCGGAAAATATCTTCTATATATGTATATATAGCTTGCTCATTATCTGTAATGCTATTTATAGCTTCAAAAAAAGGTCTAAACTTTGAAAAAATAGTAAATCTGTTTGAATCTAGTCCCATACAAAACCCTTCATCATTAGATAAAATATAAATAGGTTCTGTAATATTCTCCGCAAAACTTTGTAAAGCTAATATATTAATAGCATCCTTAAACTCATTTGGCTTCTTATCTGTAAATGGATATATCTTCTCAAAATATCGATTTACCAACGTGTTTACATCTATAGTATTTATATCTAGCTGATGTGCATTTCTATGAGTTAGAAAAGTATTAAATTCATTTATGACTTTACTAACTGAATCATTTACTTTTACTTTTTTATAACCATAATATTTATCAAGAATATGACATGCATCATAAGCTCTATTATAGAGTTCTATCTGCTTATCAAGATCAACCTTTATATGCTGCTCAACCTCACGCCGTATAATATCACTATAAAGGAGTTTTACACTATTTCTATTCATAAGATTAATCAGTTTTCTAAACTGAAAATCCGAAAATCTATACTTAGCTCCAATAAATAAATTTGAATCTATAAATAAATAGATATAACTATTCATCGTGGCTCCTTCTGAAAATATTAATGATATTTACATTATATTTATCAACTCACATACTCTAAATTTAATAACATTATAGAATAAATACAGAAAAAAAAATATAGGGGGCATAATGCTCCCTATATTTTAGGTATAAGACTTTGATAATCCACCGATTTTCTAGATACATCCCACTTACCAACAACAATTCGTTTCAAGCTCTTTCCTGGAGCATACTTTAACAAATCTTCTCGGCCTAAATTCTTTAAAACATTATCTAAAGTTCCTAATCCAGCAGAAGAAAGCAAAAATGCTTCTTCAGGATTACACAAGAGACAATATACCAATAATTGCCCTAAGTTTTGTAAGTTTAACTGCGTTTTTTTAGCCTCTATAAAGAAGATTTTAGCACTATTTTTCCAAATAACTATTCCGAGCACATCAATCTCAATTTTAAGACCTATAACCTGTGGATAATATTTTACAACATCATACTTCAACAAAATAGAATCTAAATATTCAGAATGACAATCTACCACAAAAACGGAACAATCATCACCGCTATATCTATCCTTAAGATACGTTTCTAACCAGTTACACATATCAGGATATAAATCAATTTCTCTTTTAATTTTATTCATGATAACCTAATTCTGAAGCCAACTCAGTCCAAGAATTAAAATGTTTTCCCCTAATTGCTACTGGGAGACTCTCATCACACTCCCGAGGATGTATAGGTTTCATTTTTCTTCTTATCGGTTTTTCCCAATAAAATTTATGGCTGTTTTTATTTTTTCCATAAGCAATTTGCTCATCTGCATATGCCTCTAAAGCTCTTCGTTTATGTATAATATTAAATCCGATAGGCAAAAACTCATTTGCCCAAATCTTTAATTGATGTTCTTTTTTCCAATAGTTTGGTTTACCATCATTATACATTTTTAAATTAGAATCTCTAAAATTAGGATGCCCAAAATCAATTGTTTGAACGGGTATATCCAATGACTTGAGCATATTAGCAATATCTATCACCATTTGCCAATTTCCTGGTACCTCAATATACACACGATGTGCTCCAGTTTGACCAAAAGCAATATTACTCTTACGAATATATCCAGTTACATCAGCAATTCCTCTTAATAACTCTTTCTTTTCATCTGTAGTCATCTGAAATAATTCAGGATGCATAACCATATTTGAATGATGTACTCCCGAGCCAATAAAACGTAAAATTTCTCGCATTGTATAATCTTGATTATTTTTACTAAAGGAAATTCTTGTAGACGTATCCATAGATGAGATTGGCATAACATGTCCAATCAAGGGCTCAATAGTATTTCTAATATCTACAAGACTACTATTAACATAGATAGACGTTTCAAGGCCTTGATCATCAATCAAATTCTTATGAGGAATTTCAATTGTTATCGTTGTTTCATTGGAATGTCTTTGAATTTCCCCATTTCCTAGAATCATCCCAATCAAATATGCCATTTGTGCATTCATAAACTAATACTCCTCTATTTTCAAGGTACTATTATAAATTTGATCTGCAATTGCTTTAGCCATTAATGGTGGCACAGCATTTCCTATTTGTGTTCTAATATTAACCTTAGTCCCATAAAAAATAAAAGTATCATCAAAAGATTGAAGTCTTGCAGCTTCTCTTGGTGTAATTGAACGATTTAAAAAAGGATGATTATTTGTACCATTAGACGCTGCATCAAATCTAGTATCAATAGTTGGTGATGGTTCATCCCATTTCAAACGTCCCCATGTAGACTTGAACTTTTGTTTGCCAAGTAAATCTTTCGGTAAACATTCTTTTCCTTTTTCTGGCGGAATCATTCTTAACTTTTCTACTGCTACTGGTGAATGATTAGAGGCCTTATGGTTATATAGCTTTAAACTATTCTTTCGCATATTAGATTGATATAAAGATGAAGGTGCTATTAAGTATTCTTGTTCAAAAGCACCTTCACCCGAATTAAGAAACGCTAAATCTTCTATTGCCTCTCTTACTGTCACAGTCTTGCTTACCGTAGGCTTTGGCAATGGAATTTTTCTATTTTTACTACAAATAAAAATCACACGGCTTCGAGTTTGTGGAACACCATAATCAGTTGCAGTTAAAATATCAACACTTACATTATACCCCAATTTTTCGATTCTATTAATAATCTCATCCCTAAACCAACCACGAGATGCATACATCAAATTCTTAACATTCTCAATTACAAAGACCTCTGGTTGGAGTATTTCCACCAAATGCAAATACTCCACAAATAAAAAATTCCTTGGATCTTCTAACCCCAAATTTTTGCCTTTTAACGAGAAACCTTGACATGGTGGGCCACCAACAATCATATTCACATTATATTTTTGAGATAACCGAATAATTTTCTTTTTGATGTTCTCATTCCGAATATCACCAATAATCAATTCACTATTGGGAATATTTTTTTTAAAAGTTTGTGCTAACTTATCATCAATATCTAGAGCAACTTTAGTAGAAAAATATCTATTTTGATGCATCCCATAAGACATTCCACCAGCCCCACAAAATAAGTCTAAAATTCTAAACTCCATAAATAGTCATCGCTCTCTTTTTCTGAATGAGTAATCGTTTAAATATTTCTTTTCCATTAATTTTGGGCTTAAAAAAATCATATTCATTATCTGAGCCGTGATTAGCTTCTCCTACAATTTTAAATTTATTTGGATCATGATATTTTAAATAAGTTAAAGGCACGCCCATAATTCCATTATAATCATGTGGAATCTCAGCAACTTTGGCTATATGAATTGCATCAAAATCATCATATCTAGGATAATATTCTTTTTTATATGAATTAAGTAAGAGCAATGGTTTTACCGAACGATTAACTGCTAAATTAGTTAACCACATAGCATTACCCAAGCTTCTCCATTTCTGCCCACTATCATCAATCCAAAATCGTGTTTTTCTAGGTTCTGTTGTTTTAGGAACTTTGAAACTCATATCCCCAAAATTATATCCCACTCGTGCTAAATCTTTCTTAATATATGGAAATACTTCTTTATAAGTTATGGCATTTTGATTACTAATCAATAAATACTCTTTTTTATATTGATTAATAACCGTAAATATTTCTCTAAACTTCGAAAACGGCGGATTAGTTATTACCACATCACACTTTGCCAAATAAGAAAGACTTTCCTCGCCAAGAAAATCTCCATCAGAATTAAGTAATGTTACTAACTGATATTCATCTAATACATCTTGTATATTATCAGAGTTTAACAAAGCATCAATTAATTCATTAGAAACTTTCTTGACATGCAATTTGAATCCTCTATCTATTGACTCGTCATTATACGATAAGCACGTTAAAGATTTAAGCTTCAACGTATTAAAATTAACTAAAAAATATTTAACAAACGCTGATTTATAAGGATTATCACAATTACACAAAATATGCTTATTCCTTAACTGCTCCGCATAATAAGGAACTTCTTTATCAATAGTATTATAATCGGTATACCATTCATCAGTATTGCCAGTATATTTTGCTTTATTCAATATCGAATTTCCCATGAGTAAATCCCCTTCAAGAACTTATAACAATTAATTTTACACTAAAATACCAATATATAGTAGACTAAATTTATTAATTACATTATTTCGATAGTTATATCTAACAATAATTATATCACACAAATGTTCTGTTTTGTACTTTAAAAATCTCTTTTATTATACTAAAGACATCAATAAAGCGTAAAAATTTGATATATAACTATATATTATTACTATAATAGCATATATAGCTATTCCTTAAGGTTACCCCCAAGGTTCATATGAACCTTGGGGGATTTTATTATGGGAGGATTTGTATGAACAAATATTACCAAAACACATTTCTATTTATTATTAGTAAAAAAGGATTATTAACACCTTTGCTACGAGCCTTACAATGGGCTACTAAAAATCGTATTGAGCGATTAGACATTCCACTTATCCGTATGGGATTAATGGAGAAACTGCTCAAAGATAGTCGTAATCATCTAATCATTGATTACGACATCTACAAACATCCACAAACTAAAGAATACGTTCTTCGTATTCGTACAGAAAGTGAAGGAAACACACATAGTATAGATTTAGAACATTGTCGTGTATATCTTTCACCTACTATCAAACTACATTACTTATCAGAAGAGAGATCACAATTAACTTATATTAATACTGATTCATCTGAACTGTATTTACCTATACGTTATAAAATCGAACTCTATATCAACGAAACTTATGACATTAATTACTTTATTAATTTAACTGCACTTAAACGATTCCTAGCAGTATCCTTTCCAACCTTACACATTGATATCTTTGATAGTTTTAAAGCTATCCGTTCAAAGATTAATCGTTATATTAAATCATTGGATACCAATAACTGGTGTCATATTGCTAGCTATGAATCTAAATAATTTCATTTAAAAAAAGGAGATACTATTATGAATACTACAGTAGAAAATATGCTAACAGAACTTTTACCTAAAGCATCCGTACAAGAATTAATTGAACGATATGGAGATCCATATGATGCCCTATTTAACGCTGAAGAAGCCGAATGGTATGACACACCTGGTATGGGAAATCGTGGCATAGCCAAATTGCGTGCTATTAAATCCCTTATTAAAAATATACAAAATCGCAATCGTAAAGCCCCTATTAATGTAAGTAGACCTAAAGATATCTATAAAGCAATGGCTGATATGCAGTATTTTGAAACAGAACATGTTCGAGTATTATATCTGAATGCTAGAAATCATCTAATTAAATTCGAAGATATCTCCATCGGAGATATAACAAGTGCCTCACTTGATATTAAATGTATTTTCTCTTCTGCTGTTAGACTTAAAGCATGCGGAATTGTTATTGTTCATAATTATCCATCTGGTGATTCTCGTCCAAGTGATATAGATATTCGCACTACCAAACGAGTTGTTGAAGCTGGACAAATATTCAGAATTCCTGTACTCGATCATATCATTATAGGTCATGGTGAATTTTATAGTATGAGTGAATGTGGCCAATTATAAGGAGAAAATCATGCCAGCAAAACGTTTTATTTGTCCCACTGGGGACGAAATCAATATGTATGAATGTTTATTAAGATGCCCTCAAGGTACACGTTGTATGTTTTTACCTACATTACGTGCTGTAGCATCCTCATTAGAAAGGAACTTAACTAAACCATCCGTTACAGAATTATTATCTGGTACTCGTGAACTTTATCTCAAAAAGATTACTGAGTATGCAGTAGACCCTCAAAAACAACTATATGCTTTACATGGATCAGCTGTACATACAATCACAGAGCGCCATACTACTGGAAATATGCTATCTGAAGAGCGGTTAAAAAATACCACTACAACAGGTCAGCTTGACCTATATGGACAAGTTCTTTCTAATACAGATACTACTTTAGGCGATCTCAAAATTACAAGTTCATATAAACTTATGAAAGCCCTTGGCTATTATAAAAAAGATGTTCAAACTGGAGATGTTTATAAAAGCGGAGCTTGAATTGTCAAGTCAAATGCAACTCTACTGAATGATAAACCTCGTATGGAGTTTTCCAATTTAAGCATTTGCGCGGTCTAAGATTTATTTCTTTCATTTTTTCTTCAACATAGCTATCTGATTGATTAATATCCACAGTTTTCGGGAAATATTCTCTAAGCAATCCATTGGTGTTTTCGTTTGTTCCTCTTTGCCAAGGATGATGTGGAAATGGGAAATAAAATTCTACTAAATTCAACACCTGACTAATTTCTGCATGTTTAGAAAACTCTTTCCCTCTATCTGAAGTTATTGTTTCTAGAGGTTGATTTTTTAAAAGCTTAATCATCGCTTGTTTGACTAAAAATGCATTCTTTTTTGCAATTTTTTTACATAGCAGATACCTACTTTTTCGATCAGTTAATGTTACTAAGCAAGCCTTACCAGTCTGCCCCATAACTGTATCAGCCTCCCAATCACCTAATCGTTCTCGATTATTTGCAGAATCTGGTCTATCTGCAATTAAATTACTAATTTGAATTTTTCCACGTCTTTCTTCATAATTTTTTGTATGACGACTTTTACCACGATGTCGTAGTTTGCGAACAACTCCTCTATTTCCATGTGATAGTTCTTTTTCATCAAAACGACCATTATATATTTCCCTGTAAATTGTATTGTAACTAATAGTGAAGCTTGAATTTTCAAATTTCAATCGAGAGGAGATCTGTTCCGGAGACCATTGATGTCTCAAAAATAAATTCTTTACACATTCATATAGACTTGGATTATCTAGCTTTTTTCTTGGTTTACAATTAAAGCGTCTATTTTTATATCTGTCATGGGCTTCACAAGGTATGTACTCGCCATTTTGACTATTTCTTTTGATTTCTCTTGATATAGACGATTTATTTTTCCCAAGTAAAATTGAAATTTCTGTTTAATTTTTTCCTATATCAATAAAATGTTTTAGAATTTCGCGCTCTTTTAGTGTAAAATGAGTATAATGATTCATAGCTCCTCCTGATTTTTAGATGTCTTTGCAAACACTATTTTATCAGAAAGCCATGAATCTTTTTTAGTTGCACTTAGATTATAAATTCAAGGCAAAAAATTAGCGTTTCCTGTTTGCATTTCGGACAGAATAGAGGAAAGTTTTTTAGCTCCGTATCTTCTCTAACTTGCAGCCGTGTTTTATTCTTGCAAACAGGGCAGAGTAACCATTGTACTTTACTCATATTTCTATTCATAATAATCACAAACTTTCTTCAAAAATTAACTTTGTTTACCTTTGATAATCTCACAATCATCTATTAAAGATGCGTTTTCAAGCAATCGTAAGAAATCCAAGATAATATGCCGAAAAAAGTTGAGCAATAAATACCAATAACAATCTACAACTTTTGAAACTTTTTTCTTCGGTACATATATATCCTCCACATAAAATCCCTATAATACTAAAACACCATCCGGTAATAACAATAATCATAAGTTCATGAGCAAGAATTTCATATATTGAAAACCAATGAACCATTCCGGTAATTCCAGAAACCCCAAGCATAGCTCCACAAATATATAGATACATATGATGCCGCGTACATTTCTTCCGCCTTTGTAGAGTTGAAATGATGCATATAATCAGTAATGTTAAAAATAATAATGTGGTTGATATATAAGTTCCCAAGCTGAACAAAAATGCTATTTTTCCTTGTGTGTTAGTGGCAGGGATATAATCATGAGCTAATCTAAAGCTCATAGAATGTACTTTGCCGTCAGCTATATTAAAAGCAAGTGTTTTTTCTTCAGGACTCGCATCCTTGCAAAAGAAAATGTTAGAATCTATTTGTTCGTAATATTGCTTTTTATCTTCAAATGGCATAGTAAGACAAAGACGATTTCCATCTGTCACCCTAATGGAAATCATTTGTATTTTCCCTTGTATTTTTCCAACATTTTTCAATGCAGAGCGGGCAAGAAGATAATCTCCGCTTAACATCTTGAGATCTAAATTTTCTTTTATCTTTTTTTCATCAGCTTCTGTATATGCAATTTTTTCCATAATCTCCGAGCAAAACTCCGTCTCCATTACATTTGTCAATATTAAAATTGCTCTCTCATTTTTTGGTTCTACCCATATTTGTGTTTTGAACCCGTATGTTCCACCTTCATGTCCAAGTATTTCCGGATTATTCACATATTGCCAGAAGCCATGAGACAAACCAAAATTTGCACCATAGGATCGATAGGTTTCTGTAAACATATCTTTTTTAGTATGAGGATTATTAAACAATAGATTATCTTTGTCATAATTTTTAGCCAGTTCTTGTGCATAATTCAACAAATCCCCAGCTGAACCATTCATTCCACCAGCAGGGTACATTCTTAAATACATATTCGGTTCTTTTCGGAATCCATTTTCAGAAAAAGAATAACCGACTGCCTTTCTTGCCAAAATCATAGGATTATCATTCTGAAATGGACCTATTGACGTATTGTCCATATCTAAAGGTTTCAAAATGTGTTCATTTATATATTCTTTGTAATTTTGACCACTCACTCTCTCTACAATAAGTGCAGCTAATGCAGCGCCCCAGTTAGAATATGCGCTTACCTTGCCCGGTGGAAATACCTGTTCGGGTTGATGTGAGGACAAGACTTCGGCTAATGTAAATTCCTTATCGCTTTCAAAATAGCGAAGGTTGATAAGCTGCTCCTCAAAACCCGCCGTATGATTCATGAGATGACGCATCGTAACAGGCGTATCATAACGCAAATTTTTCAAAAAACCTTTTGGTAAATAGTTGCGGATGTCTGCATTCAAATCAATTTTGCCTTCTTCACTTAATTGCATTACACTTACCCATATAAAAGTTTTCGATATTGATCCCCATTCAAAAACTGTATTTTTAGGATTCATAGGTACATTTTTTTCTAAATCAGCATATCCATAAGCTTTTGAAAACACAATTTCTCCGTGTTCAGATACAATGACACATGCTCCCGGAACACTTTTACCTATATATGCATCTGCAATTTTATCAAAAGCAGTTTCGTAATTGTCGGTTACTTCTGCAGCAAGAATAAAGGAATGTGGAAATAAAACACAAAAGGCAAAAGCAATGAAACAGCTCAAAAAGAAAATTTTTTTCATGATATTTCGCCAACTTTCACCTTGCTTATTTCCTGTGCAAGCTTGGTAATGTGCTTGTATTCACTAATTAGCAATATAATGGCAATCAAAATTATAACGACATCATTCAAAGGCAACGCCAGCCATACTCCGAGAACATTTCCGTTCAGTAAACGAGGTAATATCAGTACCAAAGGAACCACAAGTGCAAGCTGCCTTAGTATAACCAATACTCCCGCCTGTTTTGCTTTACCGATAGCTTGAAAATAAGTGACTGTCATTATGAGCATGCCATAAGTAGGAAATATGCAGTACATAAGTCTAAAATTAGATAATCCTGAGCTTACAATAGCTGAATCGGTAATAAATGCAGATAGTATCTGCACTGAAAAAATTTCGATTATGGCAAAGAAAAATCCGGCAAGACAAGTAGAACCTATAATAAATACATTCGTAAGTTTTTTAACCCTTATATATTCTTTTGCTCCGAAATTTGTTCCGACAGCGGGCTGCATCCCTTGACTCATTCCCCATATCGGAACAAATGCAAGCTGCATAACTCTTTGAGCGGCTCCCATAAGAGCTATTTGATTTTCTCCGCCAAAATGCACTGCCGTATTATATACAACTGTCATTTGAACCAACATCATAATTTGCATGAGCATAGCGCTCATTCCCACGGAAAAAATTTCAGGTAATAAATCTTTTGCAGGTTTTATCCCATGAAAACGAACCACCGGACTTTTTTTCAAGAAGTATATTAAGGTGACCAAAGCTTGACTGATTTGAGAAATTACAGTTGCGATTGCAACAGCTTGCGGTCCCCGAGATGGCATAAGCAGAATGAATATAGGATCTAATATAATATTCAAAATAGCACCGGCCGCCATGATCCCCATTGCAACTCCCATGCGACCCTCTGCCCTTATTACCATATTTGCACCCTGCATAAAATTTACGAATATGGAGCCGAGATATACTGTTCTTAAATAAGAAACACCCATCTCCAGAACTTCACCGTCGGCACCGGATAAGCGTAAAAATTCAGGAGCAAATATGATACCGATAATCATAACTGCTGATGATAAAATGATTACCAAGAAAGTCAGATTCCCTATAATCTTATCAACTGTTTCTTTATCTTTTTTTCCGATTGCCCGAGAAAGTACAGAGCCCGAACCTATCCCAAGAAGAACTGCAATCGCATTATTGATCAATACAAACGGAGATGCCGCCGAAACTGCACTCATGGCATCGGTTCCCACCATTTGCCCAACATAAATTGAATCGACAAATGCATATAATCCTACTATCAGTTGACCCAAAATCGCCGGCAAACTAAGGCTAATCATCAATTTCCAAGGATTTTCTGTAAGTAATTTATCACGAACATCCATTATAAGACCCTCCTTAATTTTTTGTTTTATTTTTGTATTTATTTTTCAGCCTTATTCATTTAATTCTTTCCTTTCTTATTTATAAAGCAAAAGTCGCATTTTTCACCGTTCATTCCCAATGTTTGACTTCTTTCAAATACAAATCCCTTTATACTTCCAAATACGATATGATCACACAAACAGAATATCTCACAAAGCTCCGGGCATTCAAAAAACTTGCAGGTATCTGCCCAAAGACATTTGAGCACATCGACACGGTAATATTTTCCGTCATCCGATAGGATTCTGCTTTTCCATATTTCATCACCCGACATACCTTTTCTCATAAACAAACGAAATATCCTGAAAAAACCGGGGATATGAAAAAATGTTTTCAAAAGCTTATGTGCCTTTTGGGCAACATAAAATGAATACTCTTTTACCAATTCTTTCGCCTCGTTTTTTGAAAACCCTTTATCTATGAAACATTGATACAAGGCTATATTTGAAATGATGCTTCTTTTTTGCCTTTTTTTCTGTTTTTCTGTCCACGACCCTTGATTTATTTCTTTGATGAGCTGCTTCATTTTTGTTTTATGTTCCGCATCTATATTTTTTAATATCTGCGCATTTAACTTTCCGAAGTAAAATTTTTTGTATGTCATTCTCGACCTCCTAATTTCCATCCAATTGCATTTCCCCGAATTTCAACAAATCGTCGATAAAGTCCTTCCTGCTGTATCAGCTCCTGATGTTTTCCTCTTTGCACAATTCGTCCATTTTCAAGAACAAGAATTTGATCTGCTTCTCGAACTGTATTCAACCTGTGAGCAATCATCAGAAGTGTTTTATTTTTTGTCAGTTCTGCAATAGCCTGCTGTAATTCCCGTTCATTTTCAGGATCAACACTTGCCGTAGCTTCATCTAAAATGACAATAGGTGCATCCTTCAAAATTGCTCGTGCGATAGAGATTCGCTGCTTCTCACCACCGGAAAGGGTTGCACCTCCTTCTCCGATCCTTGTTTGGTATCCGTCCGGAAGTGCGGATATGAAATCATGACAGCATGCTTTCTTTGCCGCTGTAATCATTTCTTCTTTTGTTGCCTGCGGTTTTCCAAAAAGAATGTTATTTTCAATAGTATCTTCAAAAAGGTAAACCCTTTGAAACACGATGGAAAAATTTTTAAGAAGGCTGTCGCAGGTATAGTTTTTGACATTAACGCCGCCTAAAAGAATTTCTCCATCTTTTACATCCCAAAACCGTGCAATTAAACTGCAAAGGGTCGTCTTTCCTGAACCTGATGGTCCTACAATGGCACAGCTCGTACCTTGAGGAACAGAAAAGCTTACATTATGCAGAATTTCCTTTTCTTCATATGCAAAGGAAATGTTTGAAACGGTAATATCGTATGTTTTCGGAACAAGTTCTGTTCCCTTTTCATCAAGAAGCGGCATATTGGATATCATTTCCAATCTGTCTAAAGAAGCATCCACAACCCTTGCAACGGCAGCCGTACTTCCTGCAAGCTCCACAGTCGTAAAAATCATGAAACTTGCGACAATAAGGAGCAGGCATTTTTCGGGAGGTATTTCTCCATTCATAAGCAGGTATGGTGCAACAACAAGGATTGCAAATCTGGCAAATTTGAATATCATTTGAAAGACGGCAGCCAAGCCGGAGAAAACTTTTTCCAAAGCGATGTTTGCCTCTGCACTTTCATTGATTGCAGCGTCTACGGATTTATCCGAACGGTCGGCAAGTCCGAATGCCTTGACCACGGACATACCTTGTATATATTCTAAAATGCCTGTAACAAGTCCTGCCTGTGCAGCTTGTCTGCGCGGAGAATATTTCATACCGGCTTTTTGTGTTTTTGCGTACACACAGAGGGAAAGAAAAAGCCCTATGAACATCAAAACTCCAATTTTCCATTCATAAAACAAAAGCCATATCCCTATCACTAGGGCATGGATAAATCCTCCGGCTACCGCTTCCATAACAGTAACTGCATTGGTTTCCAGATCTCCAAGCGTTGTAGTAACTGCCGCTGTAATATCTCCAAGCCGATGCTCATTAAAATATCCCATAGGAACGCGTTTTAATTTTTCTCCAAGCTCCATACGCCATTTGGAACACATAGAAAAACTTCCAAGGGTTCTTTTTACGGCGGAAAGATTTGTAAAGAGAATACGCCCTAAAATACTTAAAAGCATAATCCCCAAGGCTTCCCATATTGTTTCAACCGGCATGTAACCGTTTGAGAGTGACAGCAGGATTCCATTCAGAACGGTAAGCACAGCCATAATAGGAAGCATCTCAAACACGGAATTACACATATGAAAGATAAACGATAAAATCAATCTTTTTCTTTCCGTTCCGGAAAAATCCAAAAGTCGTCTGAACATCTTAATCATACTGATACCTCCTTCATATCAAGTGTGCTGATATGTGCATTCCAAAGTTCTCTGTAAAGAGCACAATTTTTGATAAGATCCGCATGCCTTCCTTCAGCTTCTATATTTCCTTCGTTCATGACGATAATCTTATCGGCTGATGTGATAGTAGATAATCGATGTGCAATGACAATCAGCGTTTTTCCCGCTACAAGCTCGCTGATAGAGTGCTGAATGATTGACTCATTTTCAGGGTCTGTAAAGGCGGTAGCTTCATCTAAAATAATTACGGGACTGTCCTTTAATATGGCTCTTGCAATTGCGATGCGCTGCTTTTCTCCTCCGGAAAGATTGCTTCCGCTGTCTCCGACGATGGTATCGTAACCGCTTGGAAGTGATTCAATAAAATCGTGGCATGCTGCTTTTTTTGCCGCATTTTCGATTTCCCTGTTTGTAGCATCCGGCTTACCAATCCGTATATTTTCTCGTATAGAAAGATGAAACAAATAATTATCCTGTGAAACATACGCAATATGTTCCATAATTTGCGAAAGCGGTATGTTCTGCACATCGACATCGCCTATTTTCACGGTTCCGCTTCCCGCATTCCAGAAAGATGCAATGAGTCTGGCGACAGTGGATTTGCCCGATCCCGACGGTCCGACCAAAGCCGTCATTTCATTTTCATTCGCTTCAAAGGAAATGCTGTGTAAAACCTCTGTATCCTTGTAAGAGAAAGAGACGTTGGAAAATTCTATTTTTTCTCCTTTAAGTTGTACTCGTTTTTCCGGGTGTTCCATTTCTTCCGTATCCAAAAGACTGCCGATTTCTTTTACGGTGGCATCTACCATAGCAAGGCTGTCTGTATATCGCAATACCTGAATAAGTGGAGCAATCAGACCCAATGATAAAATAATGCAGGATATAAAACTGCCTGCGCTTATGCTTCCGCCTATATAAAATAAACTTCCAACAGGAAGAACTCCGAGCAGACTGGAAGGGGCTATTGCAATGCCTGCCGCATAGTACGGATTTGTCTTTTTGAACCATTCCGATTTAGAATTTTCATTTTCCTTTACTGCTTCCGCGTATTTGCGATAAGAATCGCTACTTTGATTAAAAGCCTTGACGACTTCGATTCCCCCTATATATTCAACTATAGCGGCATCCATCGCTTTTGCGGCTTTAGTAACTCTGTCATAACGCTTCTCATAATCTTTCATCATTCCCATGTAACAGAGCATTCCGACAGGAAAGGTTGCAAGCGCAATAAGTGCCAGCCTCCAATCAAGGAACATGAAATAAATCAACATTAAGACAGGAATCATAATATTTGCTGTCAATTCCGGTATCATATGCGCAAGAGGCAACTCCAGTTTTTCAACCGTATCCACAAGCATAGTTTTGAATTTTCCTGACGGGGTATCCAAGACAAATCCCATAGGCACTCGTGACAACTTTTTCGTAAGTGCAGTACGAATATTTTTCAATACAGTAAATGCGGCTCTGTGAGACCTCACCGTAGATACGGTTGAAAAACCAAGCTGCAAAAGATAACCCAAAAGAGCAATTACCGCCATCGGCAGGATTGATTTCAAGCTGTAATCGCCAGCGCATATTTGAATGATAATGCGTGAAACGGCAATATACGGAACGATTCCGAACCCTGCACCAAGAACGGCAAAAATAATCGAACTTAAAAGCAAACCTTTACAAGATCCGGCAAACTTAAATAAGCGATGCAATGTTTTTTTATTCTTCTTATTCTTCATTTCGATCTCCTTCTGCCAAAATATATTTTTCGATATTTTTCTTTTCTTCACCTCTCAAATCGGCAATTATTTTACCGCCTGACAACAGCAGAACTCTGGAACATATTGTTTTTATAAATTCAATGTCGTGTGTAATAATGAGCAGGATTTTTTCCTGTTCAGAAAGTCTCTCTACCATCGTTCCTACTTCCCGCATGCTTTTTAAGTCAAGCCCACTGGTCGGTTCATCGAAAATAAGAATTTCTTTATCACAAAGCAAGCTGATTGCCACTGCCAACCTCTGTTTTTGTCCTCCTGAAAGTGAAAGGGGATGTCTGTTTTTTAATTCGGAAAGAGATAAGACCGATAAAGTTTCGTCAATAACAGACTCATTTGTTATTTTTGTTCCGAGTGTGCATTCTGTTTCCACACAATCCGTAAAAAGTTGATGTCCGACATCCTGCATCACCATGTAAGATTTTTTAATACGCGCTTTTGCAGACAGACTCCTGCCGTCTACAAAAATATTTCCCGATTTTTGTTTTATCAGTCCGCATATCGTGCGTGCCAGTGTCGTTTTTCCTGTTCCGTTTGCGCCGGTAATTGCGACGATTTCTCCGCCACTTGCGGAGAAAGATATATTTTGCAGAATACTCTTTTCGCCATATTTGACATGGATATCTTTTAATTCCAAGCTGTGTTCGGAATTTTTTTTACCATTGATATTTGTTTTTATTTCAGAAAGATTTCGACACCTAAGTCCCATATTTTGTATCTGTTCAACCGGAAGCCTGCAAAAATCTTGTATGTTCATATCCTTAAAAACCTGACCATCTTGCATTAAGATGACCCTGTCTGCAATATCTGTTAAATACCACAAGCGATGTTCTGCAATGATAATTGTTTTTCCTTGCCGTTTTATTTTTTCTATCAGTTTTTTCAGTTCAAGCACGGAATGAAAATCCAGATTAGAGGACGGTTCATCCAATACAAAAATATCCGGATTCGTGGCATACACAGACGCAAATGCAATTTTTTGTTTTTCCCCTCCGGAAAGTTCAAAAATACTACATCCTTTTAATTTTTCTATATGCAAATCTTTAACAACTCTTTCAAGCTGTTGTTTTAATTCTTTCGTCTCAAGCATTCTGTTTTCCAGTCCGAAAACAATTTCACTATCTGTATCTGTGTTGAAAAATTGTGTTCTCGGATTTTGAAAAACCGTGCCGACACTATCGGAGAGAGTTGAAATTTCGGTCTCGGCAACATTCATTCCTTTTACAGTTACTTTGCCTGAAAGTTTTCCTTCAAAAAAATGAGGAATCAGCCCATTTACCAATCTCGTAAGAGTCGTTTTTCCGCATCCTGATGCACCGCATAAAAGAACACATTGTCCTTTTGGAATATTTAAGTGTAATTCCCGTAAAGAAGCTTTTTCCATATCCTTGTAGGAAAAAGAAAGTTTTATAAATTCAATCAAGGGAATACACCTCCTCGTAAAAAATTAAAAAAAATCATGCATATAACTCCTATATAGATTGTTACAATCAGCGCATCATGGATCGAAAAACAAACTTTTTCCATACAGCTACGTCTTCCGGCATGATCAATTCCCCTTGTAATTGCGGCTTGCGTGATTTCATCAGAAATTTTGGATGCAGATACCAACATTGGTACATATACATACTCCATTATTTTGACCGGATGCCGTAAAAATCCTGTAAAAGAAGCAGCTATCCCTCGGAGAGCCATAGCATCTTTAATATAGTTCCATTCTTCAGCCATTGTCGGAAAATATCGCAATGTAACAGAAAGTGCAATTGTGAAACCTTTAGGCAAATGCAATCGACTGAATGCAGCTAAAAAAGCACTTACCTTTGTCGTGCGTATTAAAAATGCGCCGAGCATAAAACAAGGAATCAATTTTCTTATATAGATATCAAACATATATATGATGCCTCCGATTGTAACGGGTAATTTTAATATCACAAGCAGCTGCACCATCAATAACGCAATAAAGAGAATTCCGTATCTTGAAGCAGTACGGAACTCTTTCGCCTGCAAGAGCAAGAATACGGGTATTGCAGTAAAAAGGCATTCTATGACGATACTTTCATTCAGAAAAACGGAAATACTGGTTATTGATAAAATCAGAAGTTTTGTTCTGGGATCCAAAATCATCTATATAATCCCCACTTTTTCAAAATGTTTTTTCAATAATTTTTTACCTATAAGGCCTCCGATTATGGCACAAATAATTGTCCCCAAAATCATTAAGGGGATAACCCACCAATTTATTCTAATCGCATTGATAATTCCTTCAAAAGAAGAAACATCTCCTTTTCTACGCATGAATTCATCAAACTGTGCAGGCATGATAGCCATGGGAATATAGGCTCCCATTGGAGACAGCGCAAACACGCAATAGGCAAGTAAATTTCTTCTGAATGATTTGAAATTTCCTGATTGGCAAATAAAGTCCGCAATAAATCCAAATACGATGAAAAATACTGACATCATCCAAAACATACCGGTAACAAATAACAAGATTCCGGCAAGTATACCAAGTATGGAAAGTGATCCGCGCTTCGGTATTTTAGCGGTGTATAACATAAAAACACTGCCCGCAAATAAAGCTACTATCATCGGCATAAACGGAAAAGTGACAGGTGTCATCTGTGCGATACCGCCTATAACAAATGCAATAACAAAATAAATAAGTGAAAAAACACCTATGGAAATGTAATCTCGTGTCAATAATTTGTTTACATTTTTCATAATAAGAACATCCTTTCTAACACAAATGTTAGTTTTATCTAACCTAAATACAAAATTTTTTTACAGCCTATGTAAGCCGTAAAAGTCCCTCCCATCCAGAATTAAAAAAAATGGCAAGTTCTTCAACATATTCAATTGCTTGTTCTCTCGACATATCATGAACAATTGTTTCAAATACAGCTGTAAAATATGCACTGGTAATCATGTGATGTAAATCATGGCTGACTCTCCCTGTTATTTTGCCTTTTTCTTTAAGAATGGCATAGTATTTTTCTGTACGAGATACTTCTAATTCTACAAGTTCATGAATATAATCTTCATATTTTGTGCCCTCAGAACAACAAAGGACAAGCTTAAATTCTTCAAAATAATCATAAATATAATTCACAAAATGCAGAAGATATTTTGTAGACAGCTCTCTGCTTTCCGAAGTTTTATTTTCGGGAATTAAATCAAAATGGGCATCTTGTGCAGCTTTGAATTGTTCTATCAAACCATCCGCCGCCTCAGAAACAAGTGCTTCAAATAAAGCTGCTTTATCTGGATAATATCCATAAAAAGCTCCTTTGGTAAATCCAGCTTCTGCTACAATTTTTCTGAGGGATGCATCCTTAAATCCCTTTGCTAAAAATTCCCGTTTGCCAACTTCTAATATTTTTTGTTGCGTTGCCGATATTTTCATCAAATGCCTCCTTACTAATATACCAACGGTATATACCACTGGTATATTAACATAATTTTTCTTTTTGGTCAATATAGTTTGTATAAATAAAATGGTTTATACCAATGTCGTTTTTGTTTTCTTTGCCATCATTGGCAAAAGTGAATTTCCGTTGTTGTAAAGATTAGGGAATAAGAAGAATAGCAAGCATAGGAAAGATGTACTCTTTCCGCAACTGTAGACAAAGCTTGTCATAAAGTGTTACTTAAAGGTAACGCTTATGAATAAAGTAATGTTACCTAAGAGGAACACTATCATAATGTCATTTCCATTGTCATCATGTACTTCGATTAAACCAATTGTTGAATTTTAAATGATAGTCGTCATCGTTGTTTTTATACAATAATGTTGGCACGAATATCGCAATAAGTATATTTCAAGTATAAAATACCTATTTTATAAATGGAGGAAAAGAAATGAACAATGAAAGCAAGAAAATATTAAAACGGCTGGAGCAGAAGAAGGAATTAATTGAGAAAACTGTGGATGTTCATCAGCTTT
>ERZ773009.220-NODE-220-length-41488-cov-25.495161_pt1 | contig 41488 bp, 18 predicted proteins | sample MGYA00580663_ERZ773009 | MGnify/ENA primary metagenome ERZ773009 (study PRJEB29015, sample SAMEA2737969) | human oral metagenome | biome: human oral; feature: human-associated habitat; material: dental | place: China | collected 2026 ... | reverse complement strand
ACCCCGAAAGCCTTCGAACACCCATACTGGTCAAACCACAAGAAAATCTAGGGCAGTACACCACAATAATCTGCCGGCACAGCATCACGAGCCTCCAAGGATGGGTCATTCAATCAAGGTTGCAAAGAATATTATGAAGTAAGATAGCAGGCCGACCACCCATCATTGCCAGCTAGAACCAACCTCAGCATAGTTACTAGCTTCCCATCAGGAAATAACTACATAAAACTCTCGGGGCACTCATACATTGCTTATTATTTGCTATAGCATTATCAATAAGCATCAGACTTCTTATGTATGAAGGTTCCCATATCAACCAGGTTTCATTCACTACGCACCGTCACCCCAAAAATATTAAAGATGTGACATTCATCACGTAGGTGATATGCAGCCCCAAAATGCTTCTTCCCGAACCGAAACACACCCCCACAAAACACACTCCCCCCTCCCCACTGCACCCCGACAATCCAACACCCCATCCAGCCAAAGAAGCCTATTCAACCGCTAGAAACCATCCCCGCATCAACAGACGGCAAATCAGAAAAACACACCGCCCACCTTGACTCCCAAAGAAGAGCCATGGGTTATTAATAACCTGGGTGGTCAAGCCCTATTTCCCAGCAGCTGAATAAGTCCCAGCGAATCAACGCTTCATCGCGAACACCCCGCAGATTGAAGTACGCCAAATACATTGGGTATTTGGCAACCCACGCCTGTCGACGTCGCAAAGCGATAGCACTCATGTTCTAAATCTGGTGTCAGAGGTGTCCACGCACTCTTGTACCCTGATAAACCATGAACGCTAAACACCAAGTCCTCCTCGCCGAAGAACAATACGCAACAGAATTAGCCTTCCTCGCCGCCTACGACCAAGGGCCCAAGCCACCAGGCTGGCTGCTTACTCCCCGCGCCGTCGTCACCTTCGTCTGCGGCGAAACCGGGCTCCGACTAGACAAAGACGCCAAAACCGAACACCCCGAACTGCCAGCCCGAATGGACATCACCGCCAAATTCATTGGCGACCGGGCCCTCGTCGAACGCTGCGTCGTCACCCTCGCCGGCAGTCGGGCGCTCATGCTGGTAGGCGAACCCGGCACCGCAAAATCCATGCTCTCCGAACTCCTCGCCGCCGCCATCTGCGGCTCCAGCGAACTCACCGTCCAAGGCAGCGCCGGCACCACCGAAGACCAACTCCGTTATGGTTGGAACTACGCCATGCTGCTAGCCCACGGGCCCAGCACCGAAGCACTCGTCCCATCACCCGTTCTCCAAGCTATGACCACCGGCAAAGTTGCCCGCATCGAAGAAATCACCCGATGTCAACCCGAAATCCAAGACGCACTCGTCCCCATCCTCTCCGAGCGTCGCATGGCCATACCCGAACTCGGCGAACACTCCGAAGCCGCCCGCGAAGGCTTCTGCGTCATCGCCACCGCCAACCTTAGGGACAAAGGCGTCAGCGAAATGAGTGCCGCACTCAAACGACGCTTCAACTTCGAACACATCGACCCCATCGCCGACCGGAACGTAGAAGTCAACCTCGTAAAAACCAAAACCCAACAAGCCATCGACAAAGCACAAGCCCAAGGCACCGTCGACACCGTGGTCGTGGAAACCCTCGTCACCATCTTCCGGGACCTCCGCCAGGGGCTCACCACCGAAGGTTGGGCGGTCGAAAAACCCGGCAGTATCATGTCCACCGCTGAAGCCGTCGCCATCTCCTCCTCCATCGCATTAAGCTCCGTTTACTTCCCCCTCAATGAATCTGCCGTTAGTCTCATTCCCGGGCACCTGCTCGGCGCAGTCCGCAAAGACGACGACAAAGACGCCACCCGGTTGCAAGCCTATTGGGACTCCGTCGTCCGCCGCCGCGCCAATGTCCCCGGCAGTCGCCGCGAACGCGGCCGCATCCGCCGCCGCGACGAAGAACCCGCCATCAAGCGCGCCGATGCGAAGGTCTGGCAACTTCTCTGGGATCGTCGGGAAGATGTGATGGCCCAATGACCGAACAACACATCCTCGACCAACTCGAACGAGTGGTCGAAAAAGAATACATTTTCGGGGTGCGCCACCACTCGCCAGCCTGTGCCCATGCCGTGGTGCAGGCCGCCGAAGTCCTCCAACCAGAAGCCATCGCCGTGGAAATGCCGGCCGACACCAAACCCATGCTCCCATGGATCATCCACGACGACACCAAGGCACCCATCGCCCTGGCCGTGGCCGCCGAAAACACCCAACTCGGCTTCTACCCCTTCGCCGACTTTTCACCCGAACTCGCAATCATGCGCTGGGCACATCGAAATAATGTTCCCATCCACCTCATCGACCTGCCGGTCGGCGCACCCTCGCCCGCAGACCCCGACGAACCAACAGCCACCGATGCGGACCTGCAGCCATCCGTCGACGTGGACAAACTCGTCAGCGCCGAAGCCTGGGACACCAAAGTTGAAACCCTCGCCGTCGGCGCCCGCTGGCAAGACGTCCGCCGGGCCGCCCTCGCCGTCGGAGTGGGCACCCGCCTGGCCAAACCGGGCGTTGACCCCTACCATGCGCGCCGAGAGGCACACATGCGGGCGCGGCTTGCCGAACTGGGGGAGAAAACCCTGGTGGTAGTGGGCTCCTACCACTGCCTTGGGCTGTTGGACGGCGAGCCTGAGGTGCCCGCCACCGTCTCCCCGGTGAACATGTCACTCGTCCGCTATAGTTTTGCGCAATTGGATTCCCGGTCGGGGTACGCCTCCGGCATTAGGGACCCCTATTGGCAGCAACGCATGCTTGGCATCACCTCGGCCGGGGTAACGGATCTTATCAACGACGTCATTGTGGACGTGGCGCGGGAATGCCGCACCCAGGGCGAACCCGCCGGCACTGGAGAAATCGCCGAAGCCATCCGCTGTGCCCACGACCTCGCCCGCCTGCGTGGCCTGCCCAATCCCGGCAGGCGGGAAGTGCTTGAGGCCCTCAACACAGTATTTTCTTACGGATCCGTCACCGGCCGGGGGCGCATCGTCGCCCAAGCGCTGCAAAAAGTCATGGTGGGCGATGTGACCGGTGAGCTGCCCCCGGACGCACCCGTGCCGGTACTGGAGCAACAAGTTCGGGCGAAACTCGCCGAGCTCGGCCTGCCGTCCAAGGAACGCACCGCAACCATCACCAAACAAATCGACCCCTTTAAGGGCGGCAAGGATTTTGAACGACACCTGGTGTTAGCGCAGCTCGCCGTCCTGGATGTGCCCTATGAGCGGGATCGGGTAACCGGAATGAATCGAGGATTCGAATCCCGCTCCTACTCGGCGACTTGCACGTTTGATTCCAGCACTGCCGCCACCCTGGGCATGCGGGCCGCCTGGGGGGTCAACCTGGCCCAGGCCGCCAAAACCATGCTGGCCGCTGACCTGGCCACCGCGGCAGGCGATCCAGCCAGCACGATCGACGTGCTCCGCAAGGCCGCAAGCATCGGGGCCGACGATGCGCTCTGCCAGGCCACCCAATTAGTGGAAAACACCCTGGTTGCCCGGCTGAACTTCCAGGATGCCATTAACGCCATCGACATTCTCATCGGGGTTGCCGGGGGCCGGGAGCCGGCCGCCAAGCTGCTGCGGGATACCACCCGTGACTATTGTACCAAGGTGAGCGAAATCCTTGGCGGGGTTGTGGTGCGAGAAATCGCCGGCATTGCCGGCTCCGACGAACTGGAACACGCCCGCATGCTGGGGTTCGCCGCGGGCCTCATGGAAGCCCATTCTGTGAGCATTCAGGCGGCGATTAATAAGGTCAAGGTTGACGGTTCGCCGCTCATGCAAGGCGCGGCGTGCGCCATCATGCCTGACGAGCATTCCGCAGCCTTCGTGGGCAGCTGGATCGACACCGCTGGCAGCCAGGCGCGGCAAACCAGCTACCGTCGGCTGGTCGGGTTCCTGGCTGCTTCCCGTGGGCTCTGGTACGACCACCCCATCATGGACGGGATTATCGACCGGGTGTCGTCCCTGTCCGACCCCATGTTTGTGCAGGCCCTCCCCACGCTGCGGGGCGCCTTCGACACGGTGGCTCCCGCAGAGCGGGAACAGTTCCTCGACCGGTTGTCAGCTCAGATGGGGCGCATCGACGCAACCCTGATGATAGCGCCGGAGCAGATTGAGGCGAACGCCCGGGCCGACGTGGCAGCGAGGGCTAGGCTGGCGGCCTTGGGCCTGGCCGACCTGCGGTTCACCCCGGCGATGCGCTGGCGGTTGATTCTCGGCGCCGAACCCGAAACCCTCGACAGCGCCGGCGGACGCATGGCGAGTGCCCTCGACGAACTCTATGGTGCGGACACCGTAGGCAAGGACCACGCCGGGGAATCCGACGGTCGGGTGCACGCCGCCGGCAATGGCCCCAGCCAATTGGGGGTGCGACAGTGGCAGGAGGAAATCACCGCCCTTTTCGGTGCCGATCAGTTGCAAGAAATCTTCGGCAAGGCTGCTGACCTCGGTCGCAGCGACGTCATCACCAGCCTTGATGCGGAAAGCGTGCGGCCATCCGTGGAGCTCCTCACCACGGTGCTCAATCTGAAAGGCGCCCTCCCCGAGGGCAGGTTGCGGCAGCTGCGACCTCTCGTGAGCAAGATCGTGTCGGAACTCTCGAAAGAATTAGCGTCCCAGCTGAGTCCCGCCCTGGGCGGCATGGCGAACACGAAACCATCGCGGCGGAAATCACCGCGACTCGATCTGCCGGCGACGGTGCGTAACAACCTGAAACACACGGTGATGGTGAATAGTCGGCCGCAGATTATTCCTGTGACCCCGATTTTCCGCGCCCCAGAGCGGAAGGTTTCACCATGGCACATTATCGTGCTCGTGGACGTTTCCGGTTCGATGGAGCCCTCCACGGTGTTTGCCGCCATGACCGCGGCAATTCTCGCCGGGGTGAACACATTCAAGGTAAGCTTTATCACCTTTGACACGTCGGTGATTGATCTGACCGGGCACGTGGAGGATCCCCTGGAATTGCTGCTGGAAATCAAGATTGGTGGCGGCACGGACATTACCCAAGGCGTGCGGTATGCGGCAAGCCAAGTGACGAATCCCACCAAGACGATTCTGGTGCTCATCAGCGATTTTGAGGAATGGGGTTCCGTGAATAATCTGACCCATGAGATTGCCACCTTGGCGAATTCGGGAGTGAAACTGATCGGTTGTGCCGCGCTCGATGATGACGGCAAGGCAGCCTATAACGTGGGCATTGCCGAATCCGTGGCGGCAGCCGGCATGCGGGTGGCCTGCGTGTCACCCCTGGAATTGACCCGCTGGGTGCGGGAGGTTATCCAATGAGCGCAACACCACTACCATCGTTAGCTCCCGGGGTGTCCGCCGACGCCTTGGCGGTCATTCCCAGCCGACTGCTCAAACGCGCCGAAAAATTAGCGGCCGACAGCGACTCCTGGCAGGTGACGCTTGTCGACGACGGGTTCCGGGTGGAAGTCGGCACCACCACCGTCACCTATGTAGAAAACAAATTCGAATGCAGTTGCCTCATTAGCCCCAAGTGCGCCCACATCGGGGCGGTGTGCATGGCCGCCCCAATTGCCGCCGAGGCCGAAGATTCCGCCGAGCCGTCTGCGGGAGGCGTCGACAAGCCTGTGGCGGACAAAGCAACCACCGACACGGATTCGGCAGCGCAGGCCGCGTGGGCGAAGAAACTGCCTGCGGTCGCGGACATCGCCGGTTGCGTATCCCAAGCCCAGGACATTACCTCTGCGATTTGCGACCAGGGATTAGCCAATCTCAGCACCCGGTTTCACATGCAGCTGCTCGCCCTCGTGCGCACAACCCGGGTGGTGGGATTGCCGCGCCTCGAACGCGCCATCACTGCCCTCGCCACCCTCTCGCAAGACGCGCGAGTGGGGAAGCCCGTGGCGCGTGGGGAAGTCGCCCGCCAGCTCTTCGCCGTCGCCATGGTCGCCCACCTGCTGGACCGGGATCCCCGCGACCGGGACGCCATCGGTGCCGCCCGGCGCGCCTATAAACCACTGGAGTTATCGGGGGCGCAGAACGCCACGTTTATCCCCCTCTACGCCGAACCCATCGTCACCACCTCGGGATTTGCCGGGATGTCTATCACGCTATGCACCCGTGGCGGCGACATGTTTTCCATCACGAAAACCCCGCCCGGGGATGCGAGCGCGGTTCCCACGATTTGGTATGGCCCGGTGCGGCTTGGGGACATGCATTGCAGTCATGCCCACCTGGCCCGGCATATGCTGCTCATGAGCGGCGGCAAGGGGTCTGCCGATGGTCGCATCGGCTCCGGCAAGGGGGTTCGGGCCGCCCTGGGACAGGAGGTGAGCCTGGAGCTTATTCGGTCCCTATCATTGCCGGGGGACCTGTCCCTGGTGAGCGGCGTTGTGTGCGATGCAACCTTGAAGGAACTGTCGCTGAACACCCGGGAGGGGATAGTGACGGTGAATTTCAGCGCCGCAGCCCGTCGTACAAATATTCGAAACCTGGTGAATCTGATTCTCGCCACCAACCCGGACGATCGGGGAGTGACCTGTCTCATTCATGGTTCGGAGGTGGTGTGTCTCTGGCCGGAAGACAACTGGCTTCAGCTGAAACCGGAACAGGGCGGTCGAATATTTCCGGGCCTGGACTCGGCGTCGGCGGTGGCGGGGGCGCAGGTCGACGCTCAGCAGCAAACCGACTTCGCCGCCCCACCAACCAGGGGAGTTTCTGATGTGCTCACGGTGTGGTTAGAGCGGTGTGCCCTGGGTGGTCGCAGTGCGATTCGGACGCACCATGCCGCCTGCGCCGCCGATGTGCGATTGTTGAATGACGCGGGGGCGCCATATGCGGCCGAATTATTGCAGCGCTTCGTCACTGACCCCACCCCCCGGCACGGATTATCCCTGGTTGCGTATCTGCAATCGTAGGGCGACCAACTGGGGGAACGAGGGTTTGACCATGGTGGTGTTTTGCGGCGGCGCCTTCGGTTGCCGGATGCTACCGAAAGATGTCCACCATGGTCGTTATGATGTGCTCATAACCGTTGCGTTCGATCACATTCAACCACGCAGCGCTGGTTATCTCCCTGCTTGACGGTGTGGTGGCCTCACCTCACCGCAATCAATAATAATTTGTTTATATGTAGTGTTGAAGGATTATGACCCATGACTGACCTGCACTGGATTGCCGCCGGCGACTACCAACTCGCCCTCGACGGTACCACGATCACTGCCAAAAACGCTAAGGGGCGGGTGCTGAAAACCGTCCCGGCGAAGGCCAAGAAAACCCCCGAATACGAGCAGCTCAATAACTGCCGCATTTACCTGGAACAACACCAAAAAGAATGTTTGCGCCAGGTGAGCGAATGGTTCCTCAAGGGACTTCCGGTGCCGGTGCTGGTGGTGAGCGAGGTGTGGCCCGACCCCCTGTGGCGCGCCTGCTTCGAAAACCTTGTGGTGTGCGTGACCGCTACCGGTGATACGGGCCTGCTCCGGGACGTATCCGACGGCCACCTGCACCTGGCCGATCTCGATGGGGAAGAGATTACCGTGCCCGTCGACGAGTCCGGTTCCATCACCATCCCGCACCCCGCCATCATTGCGGACATTGCCGACTGGCGGGAGTTCGCCGCCGAACTTGGGGTATCGCAGGGGGTGGATCAGCTATTCCGGGACATTTATGTGAAACCCGACGATGCTGTTGGCCGCCAGCAGGCCGTGCGTGCCTACACGGATGGCAGGTATGCAAAAGCCCAGGTAATGATTGGTCGGAGCCGCGGCGGCGGGTTTACCACCACCATGCAGGAAGTCTCGCTCATTGTGGTGGAAGACGGCGTTGAGGTGCGTATCAGCCTCGATATTGATACTTGGGATCCCTGGGGGGTTGGGACTATCGGGGAACTGTCGTTCTACCAGGATGGGCGGTCGCTCCCACTGGAGAAGGTGGGGCCAATCACCTGGTCCGAGGGCATTCGCATGGCCGAATTCGTGTATGCCGGCCGCACCGTGGAATCCGCCGAAGAACCGTCATAAGGAGAAGAAAACACATGAATCCCACACGTATTGTGGCATCGGGCGGCATGCTGCCGCTCACATCCCCCGGCTCTGACGATGATATGGCCGATTCGGCCGCACCTGCGGACATTGTGCCGGTTGTTGCGCTTGCCGCCACGGTGAACGGCGTCCCCGTGGTACGGCTCATCCCCGAAACCCTCCTGACCGCCGAAACCTTTATCATGGGCCGACTCGGCCTAGAACCCCAGCCTCAGCCCCGCCAGGTGGGTCGCAGTCGGCCCCGCGCCATTGGTTTCCCTGCCTGGCCGATCATGACCGACCCGGACAACGCCGAACACGCCCTCAACCTGGTTGCCGACATTGAATGGGCGAAAAAGGTGGCGAAATCCCAAGACCAAAAGGTGTGGGACAGATTCGAGGAGCTTGCCCAGATGCTCAGCACGGCCGCCCCGCATTTCGTCCCGACCCTGTTGGAGGAGCTTGCCCGCATTTTTGATGATTCGGGATCCCAGAACCTCGCTGTGCATGCTTTCGGCAAGGCCCGCGAATTCGAACGCGCGTACAATTTGCCGGTTGACCTTGACCGGCACCGGCATGCCCTGACCGAATTCGCCCGCCGTGGCGTTATCTCTGCTAAGGAAATGGGTTTCGAAGTCACCAGCTGCATGCGGCGCATCTCTGACCCGGAGGCCGCCTACCAGTATTTCCTTGGGCTCATCATCGACCAGGTGAGTGCTGGCAGCGCCCCCTACGCTGGTCTTCCCCGCGATTTCTTGCGGGTGGCGAAACCCACCGGCCGCACCCCTCAGCAGGCCGGCAAGGAACTTCTCGACAGTATTTCCGAATTAAGCGGCATGCGGCGTGTCCCCGTTGGCTTCGTGAAGGCCCTGGACAAGCATATGCCCGGACTGCTTGATCACCGGCCCGACGCCGTGATGCAGCTCATTTCCACCCCGCCAACTGACTATTATCCGTGGTCCGGCAACCACAAATTAGAAGACTGGACCACTGCCTTTATTACCATCGGCGGGCCGAACATTCTGAAGGAAAACCCGGCGCATTTCCGGCGTTGGTTCCTGACCGTTCTCGATACCTTGGTGGGCAGACCCGATTACAGCCCCAGCCTGGTCGACCTCATCGTGTCGAATAGCGAGACGATTTCCGGCATCGAACTGGATGAGACCCATCTTGGCCTTCCCCTGGAGATTATCGAGGCGTTGATTGTTGCCGGCGCCCAGTGGCACCTCGATAACGTTTCATATGAGAAAAACAACCAGCTGGAATCCTTCCTCGATCGAATCCAATATTACCGGGACCACCGGCATAAAAACCTGACCCATTGCCTGGAGAACCCGCAGATAAAAACGTATATTCTGTGTGGCTGGACATTGGAGCGATTTATGGAGCATGGTGATGCCGTTGCCCAGGTGAATAATATCCTGCTATACGAGGAACTATTACATGATGAATGCCGTCATTTGCGCGCCGCACCACTGCCCACCATTGACCGGTTTATCACAAGCTTGACGCGTGCGGTCAAGGCAAAGTTACCGCTTGAGAATTTGGAACGTTTGATCGAGAAGGAAAATGTGGATGCTGCTACGGTGCTTGCCACCAATCTTGCCCATGGACTCGTTACCGAGCTCACCTGGCCGGAGTTGGAGCGGCACATTCATGCTATGCGTGACGAGTTGTCCCCGGAACGTGGTATTGGTCCTAGGCTTCAGATTACGGAATCTTATCCCGGTGTTGTGGCGTTTTGTGGCACTAAGGTTGTGGCAGTCGCCGGGGACACCACCCTCCTTGATACGAGGATTAGCACCAAGCACACCCCATTCGATATGATTTCCGTCCCCGATGTGGACGGCACCCGGGTGTTAGCGCTCAGCTATTCTGGTGGTAGTAGAATCTCGGCAACATGGGATGATGGCGAGGATGTTTCGCTGCTACTGAGCGGCCAATCCTATAGTTACAGTGTTTTCTGGCCACGGCATAGCTCCCTTGCGATTCCCGATGGTCGGCTGGTCGGTAACACTATCCTGCGCGCTACGAGCCGCGAGCTGAACCGCAGCGACGACGCCGTGTACGGCGACCATGCCGGCAACATGTGGTATCGCGGTGGTGACTACAGCCACGGCTACGAGTGGCGTATATACGATCCAGCCACCGATACGCACACGAGGGACCAGCCGCCTCAACGGGTGGTCGATCTTGCTGAGGCTGCTGGTATTATCATCGACTGGTCGAGGACCACGTTTCTTCCTACCCCGGTTGATAACGATGCTGCCCGAGCGAAAATCATTCCCACCACCGATACCGGCGAATTCTGTTGTGCCGTGGGCTACACCAAAGACGAGAACCGGGACTATGCGCTGGTCACAGGGGATGGCACCCGTTATCTTCATGACATGCGGGTGTGTGGCGTAACTACTTTTGGTGGTGTCACCCGCCTGGTAGGCGTCGAGGAGTCCGGCACGGTCCTGTACCTGCCCGGGGTTTCCGTCGACTATGGCACACTTGCAACCACTCGGGATGACCGTGGGGAACCCCACTGGATGTATCAGCTACCGTGGGTTGCCTGGGGGAATCTCACCCTACGTGACGAGGAAGCCTCCCGCAGGTTGCGTGCCATACAGCCCGCCGACGTTGCCCCGCTGCTGGCAGCCCTGAAGTCGGATTCCGGCAAGCGCAGCACCACCAGAAATCAGGGGCGTGATACCTCCGGGGAACGCGTGTATTCCGCACTGTCCCCGAACTGCCGGCCGGGCTCCGCCGCCATGAAGGCGGCCGCCGACCTGTTGGGCACCGATGATCGGGAGCTGTGCGTCAGCGTGGTGCAGCTCGCCCTGTCCGTGCAGGCTAGCGTCCGTAAGCTCACGAATGTTTGCAACCGTGCGCGGGTGCAGCACAAACGTGAGGCGATCGCAGCCCGAAACTCCGCTGCCACGCAGGAAGCCCCGGCGCCGAATGCCGGTGACGCTGATCGGCCGGCGCGCTCCGCCTACGCGGTCGTGGCGAAAGTGCGGCAGCTTCAGGAAGTGATCGACGGGAAACGTGATGCTTCGCATATTGACAAGGACGATTCGTGGGGTTGGCTTTCGTTCGCGGGTCAGGAAAAAGCCCTGGTTTCCTGGGCCATGGGGTTGCTTACTCCACCGGCAGCCCGCATGGAAGCTGCTGCGCTGTTGCGCAAGCTTGCCGATGCCAAGATCGACAACCACACGTGGCGGCAGGTACTCATTGACTGGTACTGCATGTCCGAGAAACTCGGTGAGGTCCACACCGGCCTGCTCTTTGCTGATGCCGACACGCAGGCTATCGTCCTTGACACGCTGTACGACGTCAAGAGGGGTATCAAGCATCGTCTGCTCGTGGCCGGGGACAAGTTTCCCGAAACCGTGTGCGACGCCTCTGCCTTGGGCGCAGCGAAAACTGCCCACGATCTTGGTGTTGAGCCGGGCATGAGTGCTGAGGAAATGCGTGATTGGGCCGACAAGTTAGAACACATGGACGATATTGATACCGGTGAATGGTTGTCACGCATGCGGCCGCTTATCGACGCCCTCACGGCCCGAACCTTCCTCACCGAAACCGCCGCAATCATGCTGCTCGCTGGTGGTTTTGGGACGCTTCTGCCCCGCGAACTCGCCATTGCGGCCTTTCGTCGCGCTGGTGGCGATGATCTCCGGGCCGCCGAGGAGGAACGGGCGAAAACTATCCGCCGGAAACTCAAGCTCACCCGCAAAAGCGTCCTGGCAGCCACGGCACTCCTCGCCAGGGTGGACCCGATGAGTCGGGAACTGCTCGCTACTGCTGCGTTCGACAATAACACCACGCTTGTCGACGCTTTCGTGGCCAGCTTTCCCGCCTGCGAACTGGCCATTCCCGACCAACTCATGGAAAAATACCTTGCCGGACAGTGGGCTGCGTCTGACGAAAAAAATCACATCCTCTTCCAATTGCTCCGCCCCTTGAAGCCTAACCCCAAATTCTTCGGGTGGAACGGCGGCATGATCACATCCATCGCATTAGACCTGGCCACAAACCTGCCGGCGCAGGGTTTTCCCGATGAAACGGAGGCCAGGGAAGTGTGTTCGTTCCTGGCGCACCAGCTCACCATGCTGAAAACCGCTAGGGATATGAATTTTTCTGGCAACCACACCTCCTTGCCACTCGCCGGTGACATCAACCACATCAAAGACAGTCATTACTGGAGCCATAATTTTGATGCGTTCCGGGGTTTGACGGAGGGGCATTTCGATAGGATTATTGCTGATCTGGGGGATGAAACGAAGTCTCGGCCTGCCGGTTGTTATCGTGATCCGCGGGTTTCTGCGCCTGCTGTTGTTGCCGAGGTGTGTCAGGAGCTTGGGCTTTCTGAGCCGGCTGCTGTGTATTTCCTTCAGCTACTCGCCTTGGTTGATCCTACTGACTCTAATATGAAGGCCTGGAATGGGTGGAAGAAGAAACAGCTTGATGAGGCCCGTGCCGAACTCGTTGCCCGCGACCTTGTGGTTGAGGGTAAGCGTACTGGGGCTGGTCGGACTGTGTTTTTGCCTGGCGTGTGGTGGGAGGCCCAGTCGGGGAGTATGCCGGTTGAGGCGTGGAAGAGTAACTTTTACCTGATTCGGTATCGGGAGCGGTGCGAAAGTACGGTGCGATGGTGTCCACCCACCCAACCTTTCGACCAGTTGTTTCAGACCGTGTGGGGTCGGTGGTTGTCCGGGGATCGCCCAAGTTTTGATGCCCTCACCACCAAAAAATACCGGCGATAACCTGGGGTAATAATGGTTCGCTAAGCATGTCCGACCATCATGCTTGACTGATGCCATGACCATGCGCGCACTCGTCGAGCCCCCGGAGCCGGAATCCACCACGCTGCACGCTGTCACCTTCACCAACACCGATGCCGGCTCTGGCGTGGTGGTGGTCCGGTTGGTGCCCGAGACCCTCATCCCGGCGGAGGAGGCGACCCTGCAGGTCCTGGGGTTGACGCCGACGCGGAGTAGGGAAGTAGGGCACACCACGACGCGGTCCGTGGGGTTCCCCGCCTGGGTGATTTCCACCCACCCCACCGACACCCGCCAGGCGTTACAGCTGGTGTCGGATTTGGAGTGGGCGCGAAACACCATGCCGAAGGTGGCGAAGATTGAGAAAAAATTCGCCACGATCCTTGCCGATCTGGGCGATTCGGCGCCGCATTTCGTCCCCACCCTCATGGAGGAACTGGCCCGCATCTTCGCCACCTGCGGCAAGCAGGCCGCGGCGAAACGCGCCTTCGCCAAAGCCCGCGAATTCGAACGCACATACGATCTGCCGGTGGATTCGTGGCGGCACCGGGTCGCGGCTACCGAATTCGCAGCCCTCGGCATCATCGGTGCGGCCGACATGACTCGTGAGGCTCGGGCCGCCAACAATCGGTGTGCCAACCCGCAAGAAGCCTACAAGTATTTCCTGTCGTTGTGCATCAACCAGATTCGTGCTGGCGGGCAGGTGTATACCGGAATGCTGCGCGACATCATCCGACTAGGCAAAGCAGCCGGCCACAGCGCCGCCGATAGCGGCGTGCACCTAGTCGAGGGCATCGCCGGCGGCCCCGCCCTCAAGACGGTGCCCTGGCAGTTCTATAAGGAATTAGCCGAGCATATCCGGCCGGCAGCAACCCGGAAACCCGAACTGTACGCCCGGCTTTTCGCCCACAGCACCACACAAATAGACCGGTACGGCAGCGACCCGGGGGAGTGGTTCACCATGATCTCCGACCTGGGGGTCGTCGATATCATCGCATCCGACCAGCGGGTTTTCGTGGCCTGGTTAGCGAACATCATCTGCCTGGAACCATATACGCCCCGCCGCGGTGGCGGCGACCTGACCCCTATCATCCGCGGCATCCGCGACAAGGCCGATCTGGTGCGTGGGCAACACATTCCCGCAAACATCGCAAAAATTCCCCTGGAAATCCTCGCCACCCTCACCACCGCGGGCGTGACCTGGGACAAGAAACCCGACCAACAACCCGTGGGGGAGTCAAACCAGTGGCGCCGGGTTCTTCAGCGACTGCGCCACTGCCATGCCGGCGTTTTAGACCTCAGCGCCCTGTGCGCTGATGCGGAGCTGCTCGCCGCCACCCTGGGTGATTTCTCCCTCGCCGACATTCCCCACCACGCGGTCCCAACCTTGGTGGCCTGCGGTGGCACCGGGCTTTTCGATGCCCTCACCCAGGCTGCCCTGGACGAACTCGCCCGCGCCAACCACCCTCTCATTGGGCGAACGAACTTTCGAAAACTTGTGGGTGGGATACCGTCACAAACCCTCAGCCCCACCACCCGCGCCGCCATCACCCACCACTTCGACATCAGCCCGGCCACCATACTGGCGGCCAACCTCCACGCCGGCCTGCTCACCGAATACACCTGGCCGGAACTGGAAAACCGCTGGGCGGGCGTCGACAAGCGGCCCACCATCACGCTGTGGGAATCCTACCCCGGCGTCATCGTCGCCACCCCGGACCGAATCGCCTACATCGAAAACAACACCACCGTATCCGAACACGACCACGTCGACACCAACAGTGATGCCGGGCAGATCGCCGTGGGCGAAAACATTCTCACCATCCGATACGTGGCCGGCACCATCGGCTTCAATGCTGAATGGGCCACCGGGGTGTCGCAGCCGCTCAACCTTCACCAGTGGCGGCACGGACACTACGAACTCTCCACCAATACGCTGCCCATCCCCGCCGGTAGGCTCTACGGCGGCGGAATAGCCCGCCACGCGGACGCCACCATAACTGACGTGCCGGGGACGGAAATCACCATGCCCGAAGGCAACGCATTCGGCGACAACGACGGCCACGCCTGGCACACCGTCCTCCGCAAAGACCCCTGGTCAGAAACCTATGCGATCAGGCAAGTAAACCCCGAAACCGGCAGGGCACTGGGTCCATCACAACCCGAGGCGCTGCGCAGCCTGGAACGCACCACCGCCACACCCATCGACTGGGGTCGCAGTGCTCAACTCCCAACCCGCATCATGGGCCGCGACTACCGCCCTCACCACCCGCAACTATTCTTCCGACAGGAACCACACGACCCACTCCTATTGTGCGCAATACTCAAACCTCATGAGGGCACCTACCCACTCATCGACGCCGACGGCATCACCCACACATCACCCGTGGGAACGGTCGGCTACCTGCACCTTCACGGCGTCACCTACCTTTACACCGAGGACGGGCAACTCCTTAGGCCAGGCACCAGCGAACTCGCCATGATCGTCAACCCCACCTACGACAAATGGGGAAACCGCCATTTCTTCCATGACCTGCCCTGGAACGCCTGGCGTAACCTCACCATCCGCAGCCCCAAAGCCAGCGAGGTCCTCCGGGGCATCACTGAGGAACAAGCCCAACAACTACTTGATAGCATCCCTGCGGGTAACCCTCACCAGGTTGCCGCAAACCTGCTAGGGCTCGACCCCGATGACGACCTCTGCGCCAGCGTGGTCCAGGCAGCCCGGCGCGTCCAAGATCACTGCAAACCACTGTAATCGGCCAAACGCGTCCACCCCCATAGTTAAGGTGGGGGCATGAACATCAACCCGCTCACCGTTTCGCCGTCGACAAGCGCACACATCATCAACGCAACCCGATTCACCAACGGCACCACCACCATTGTGGAACTCGTGCCAAAGCCACTACAGGCAATCACCGACAGCCTCATGGGCATGCGCGGCCTGCACCGTACCACGCACCGGCCCGTCGGTTGGGCGCCACCACAACCGGTCGGATTTATCCACTGGGTCGCTATCAACCACCCGCAAGACATACCCAACATGCTCAAATACCTGCGGGAACTCAGCTGGGCGGAACATAATGTGGTCACCAACCCGGTTAAAGTAAAAATCCGCCTACAAAAATCCATCGACGACATTATCGTGGTCGCACCCCACTGTGCCCCCGCCTTCATCATGGAACTCGCGCACTATTTTGCGGCAGAAAAGAAAAGCAGCTTCGTTAAACCATACCTAAACCTCATCCACAAGCTGGAAAAAACCCATAACCTTCCCATCGACTACGACCAGCGAATGACATACTTCGTGGAATTCGCCGGCTGTAAAAAAGTCGTGACCGGGGACATCATGTGGACGGAAGCGGAAAACCTTGCAGCACAAGGCTTCACCCCGCAGCAAATAATCGACTACCTGGCGCAAATCATCATCGCAGTAACACGCCATGATAATTTGCACGATATTTGGTGGCGGCTGGGACGCAGCGAGGACCTCAGCGGCGACAGCGTCGACAACATCATGCTGAAAGCAGTCATCAGTGCACAAAAACTATTGCCTCAAGCCATCGACTCTTTCCGAAAAACCAAAAACGCCAAATCAATCCGAAAACTCATTCAAGAAAACCGCGAATACCAAGAACAACTCATTGCCGCCCAACCCTGGGGTCGAGAAACCGATGCCTGCTACGAACTGCTCCACACCACCGAAGCCTGGCAGGAACTCACCCGCAACCCACGCCGACTTGCAGAATGGTTACTCAACCATTTCACCAGCCCCAGCCCGCGCACACGTGCCTGGGTTATTGACGCCATCAAACAGGCTCAAGACGGCTTCGACGGCATGACACTACCCGCGAAAAAACTGGGCTACGGTTCGCTCAATATCATTGATGCGCTTGTCGACGCCGGCGCTACCTGGGATAATCTTGATGGGCCTACAACCCTATACGGTGCTTTATGGACCCGGTGGTGTCGGGAACTCGACGAAATCGAAGGCGACCTGCCCGCCATCGCGGCCGACTCACACCTGCGCCGCAGCGTCAGCAACGCCCTCGACGTCATGCACATTATCGACCGAAGTGAGCTATTCCTCCGCTATAAAGCGGCCGGGGAACTTGCGGCAGTCGCCCTCGACCGCTTCGCCGACCACCGCCGGGACACCGCCCAAAACCTGGGTGCAGTCGACTGGTATTACGAAAAGAAAATTCTTAGCCTCACTAACTCACAATGTCGGCAGCTCAACCCCGAAGCAATCGACCGCATCATGGACTTCGACCCGGTGACCGAACTCATCAACACGATCAGCTACCAAACCAATCAAACTCACTACCGCACCGACCACGTCCCATCCAGGCAAGAAGCCGCCGACCTGTTGGCCCTCGACAGTCTCGACCACCTCGACCCCACCGTGGCCCTCATTGTGGCCAACATTCACGAAACCCACAACTGGTTCACGAAACTCAACCAAGAAATCCGCGGCACCACCCCCACCATTGGTGCCCTCACCGACCCTGCCGCTCGCTACCTCTACGAGCTAGAACAAACCCGCGGCAACCCCACCGCCAAATCCATCATCAACCAAATCACCGACCTTGCCAACCGGCTTGCTCGTCCCCAACAATTCGCCCAATCACCCAAAGCCGGCACCTTCGTGAACCCCTGGGTCCGTGGTATCGGCCACGAACAAACCCTCACCGCCCTGCTCGCCAGGCCACACATCAACCCCGAATTAGCAGCAGAAATCCGCGACTTCCTCATCGCCGCCACCCACGCAGGTGTCTACGGCAGCGGCTGGTGCTACCGCACCGAAATCCGAGAAACCGACGAACAAGCACTCCACGTCGGATGGCACCACGGCGCCTGGGTTTTGGAATCCCGCTGCGCCTCACACCGCCGCACCACCCACATGCTCGTCCACCCAGACCACACCAACCTCGGCGCCCTCCGCCTCGTTGATGAACCACCCCGCAGCCTCACCGGCGAACAATTCCTTCACCAGCTAGAACAACTCGACACCACCCACCAGGCTGCCACCCCCATGCTGCCAGGTGGCCTCACCTTTGCCGAAGGGGTTGACCGGCTCGCCGGCCGCACCACCCTCACCCCTGACGCTGCCCACGCCGTACTCTCCGGGGTCATGAACGACAACGCAACCCCACAACTTTATACGCCCGGCATGGTGCGAAACATCCTTGAAGCCGGAACCACCAACAACCTCATGGAAACCGGCCTCGATTTCGCCGCCATCGGCGACTACTGGGATAGCTATTACGGTGCCCCCCAACTCCACCTCACCGACGAGGAATACGCCCAGCTCATCCCACTGGAACTCAAAGAACCATACGTCCGGGTGGCCAACACCCTCACAGACAAATTTTATGACATCTCCTCAGTCATGAGCCAATACCTCGTCATTCTCATCGCCATGGCCCACCTGTTTCCCCGTACCGACCCGCGCCGGGCTGCAGTCGCAGGCCAACTGCTTCGGCTGAAAGACCTTGCTATCCACCAGGCTGCGGAGGGGCACTGGCGAATGCTCTTCACCGGAAACCTGGGCGAACTACAGCCCGGAAACTCCCCGAAATTGCTGGACTGGCAAACCATTCGAGCACTGACCGAAGGGCACATGGACGAACTCATCGCCGACCTGCAACAGGCACCCGACCAGGAAGCCGCCGTGGCTGGAAACCCATATGATCCATGTGTGAGCGCACCCGAACTGGTCACCCAGGTCGCCGACACGCTCGGCATCCCGCAAGACAGCGCCAGGTATTTCCTGCAAATCGCCGCACTCCCCAACCCCACCGACAAAAATGTGCGCGCTTGGAACGGGTGGAAACCCAAACAACTCGCCAACGCCGCAACATCCCTGGTCGAACAAGGACTGGTAGTGCAGGAGAACCGACGCGCCGGGCGCACCCGATTCCTCCCCGGCGACTGGCTCCCAAAAACAAAACTCATGCCCCTCATGGAAGAAGCGAAAACCCCGCTCTACCTGATCTGGAACACCCCGAAACCCCAGCCGGTGGTGCGGGGCTGCCCACCCCTAGTGCCCCTGCCGGTACTGTTCCACCAAGCCTGGGATCTCCACCAACAGCAATAGTACATCCTTTCGAACACAGGTTTGGGGGCGGGCATACATGTCCGACAAGGAAACTATGGTGGACAACCATGAATATCCGCCCGCTTACTACCCTGGAAACCCCCGCCGAGCCACCCAACCGCGTCAAGGTGCAGGCCGCACGGTTCAGCGGCAGCGGCATCACCATCGTTGAGCTAACTCCCACAGACGTCCTCCCCGCGGCAACGGTTCGGGCAGCAACAAGCGGGCTGCGCCGCACCCACACCCAGGTGGTCGGCTGGGCCACACCACGCGACACCTGCACACTACCAATACTGGGATGGGCACGCGGCATGGTCCACACCCGACCGCACCTGGTGAAAACCCGCATGGCCAAAGTAATCAACCAGTTGGCTGCGACCAGGCCGCGCCGGGCCATAAGCGTTGTGCGGGAGCTGGCGCGCTACTATATGGAGGCCGGACGGTCCGATTTCTTGCCTGCCTACCTCGACCAAATCCTGCGGATAGCGCGCCACCATAACCTGCTGCTTGACCCCGAGCGCCGGCTGGCCGTGTTCCGGGAATTCGCCGCATGGAACGCCCTGAGCATCGACCATGTGCGGGCGGAAGCCATTGCCGCAGCCCAACATTTCACACCAGAACAAGCATTCGACTACCATGTGCGGCTCATTGCTTTGGCCTCCCGGTCGGGCATTACCATGCAGCCGGATCTTGTAGACCAGGCTCGGCAACTTGGCGCCACGGCGGGGCTCGACACCGATCGGGTGGATGCCGTGGTGGTAACGGCGGTCTTCGACACAACTGGCTTTCGTGCCGCCCCGGACACATTTTTTGCCATGGTCGGTCGATCGTTACGGGCGCTGGTTCGTTCCCGCCGTGATTATCAGGAAAAACTTCTTGATGTTCGCCCAGAATTCATGACCCTGGACCGCTACCATGACCTATTAGATGGCACCGAGGCCTGGGGCGAACTGGCAAAAAACAAGTGGGAATTCGCCGCATGGCTCAAGGATCTCATCTTCGACATCATCGTGGATCACCCCATTCCCTTCCCGCCCCGAAAGTGGCTCATTGACGCCATCCACCAGGTCAGGCGCGCATGGGGGTGCCTGGATGTGCCGGGTAAGAAACTCCGATACTGCCCCCTGGACGTTACTAACGCACTCGTCGCTATCGGCGGGGTGGATAGGTATGATGTTTCGGGAGATGCGTGGATGTGGGAGTGCTGGTTTGATAGTAAAAACTATGAGGATGTGGGGGTGGAGCGCAGCAACTTGTCGGCATTAGCGAAGAACAACCACCATTACATTCACATTCTTCAACGTCACCTTGATGTTGCAGACATTGAGGACAACCTACCCGTCATTCGTGAACATGAAGCAGTCCGCGAAATAGCCGAAAGAGTCTTGCGTTCAACCCCAATAGCACCGTTTGTTCATACCTTTGCCCGCTGCTTCACGCAGGCACTTTCCGTAAGTGTCGGCTCCGCCGAATTGTGGAAATATCACACAAATGTGCGAGACACAGTTCAAGTTTATGACCTGTTTGCCGCATACATTTCACCTCATGGGTATGGCAGTTGTGATCTCGAAGACCCCATATCGTCGCTTGATGAGGCCCGATATGATTTTGGGGATAATTTTCCCTATGATTTTGGGTTCTTCAAACCCGAAATAACTGAGGCTATGTCTGACCTTGACGACATCGACCAATGGGCAACGAAGACCAGCACGTATCTCCGCAACCTCGATAATCCTTTCACTGTACTCACCGAGCCAGCTGCCGCATACCTATACGAACTCAGCGGATACCATCCCGATCTGAACCTCACCGCCGCCGACATAGCGGCGCAATTCACGCAGCTTGCCGACGAACTGGCGCACCCCCAACAATCCGGCTCGCCGCCACGTGTTCCCATTACCAACAACTTATGGGTGCAGGCCATCGGATGTGACGCCAGAATCCGGCAACTATTGCAACGCCCCTTCGTTAACCCGCGACTCGCGGAAACAGTCTGCGAATTCCTTGCGGCAGGTGTCCTTGCGGGTATTTATGCTTCGGGTTGGCTGCACCATACGGTGGCCTATCATGTTGAGCTTTCTCCCGGTTGGCACCACGGTGCCTGGGTCGTCGAATCTCACCGTGAAAACAAACACGTCATGATTGACATGCTCATCCATCCTGACCACACCAACCTTCAAGTCTTCGGCATTACCTTCACCCAGGACCTTGCTAGTAGCGACTATGAACCAGAGGATTTCTATTCATGGTTGGATATGACCTACGAAGACGTCATTAGGCGACTCGGTGAAATCCCGATGAACCTGGCCAAACGGTGGAAGCAGCAAAGTATTTTTCCGGGCAACATTCCCATTGAAACCATTGCGGCACTGCTTGTCGACGTCACCACCCTCACCCCGGCGGCCATCTACTATGTGCTGCTCGGTATCACCCCCACGCACCCGCAGGGTATGCCGCGCAGGTTGCGAATCATCGCCGAAGATCAACTCACCTCCGACATCATCATGGGTCTTCTTCGTGCCTACAATTCGCCCGATATGATGGCAGGTTGTTGGGCTAAAAACTACGGCACGCCACAACTCCATCTCAGCGATGACGAATACGCCCAGCTCATGCCGCTGTGCTCCCGGATAAAAGTGGGGGATACCTTAACGGATCGGCTTCCTGACACCCCGGACAAAGCAGCGGAATACCGTGTGCTTCTGCACCACATGGCCCACATGTTCCCGCCGGATGATCCACGTCAACGTGTTGTGGCAGATAAGTTGCGCGCACTAGATCACCTTGAGAAATCAGACAACCCTATGTAACCAATCGTGTCCGCCCTCGTCATTATAGTGAGCACCATGAACATTGACACACTTGCCACTCCGGTGGCGTCGACAAGCGATGCCACAGTACACGCAGCCCGATTCACGATCGGCGACATTACTGTGGTGCGGCTCGTCCCAACAAAACTATTGCACGTGACGGAAACCGTCCTGGAGACAGTTGGCCTGACACCGGCCACCACCAGGCAGGTGGGGAGGACGGCAGCAACACAACCCATGGGATTCATCGACTGGGTGGCTATTCATCGCCCAGATGATCTGACGGTTGCCCTACCCTACCTGGGCGAACTCAGTCGAGCACAAGGTGCCGTAGCCAGCAAACCAACTAGGGTGAAAAACCAGATGAAGCCGGTGATCGCCAAACTGGAGGAGGAGGCACCACATTGTGTGCCGGCGTTTATTACCGAATTGGCCCGCCATTTCGTGATGGCCGGCCGAACCGGGTTTTTAACCCACTACCTGAAACAAATCATTGCGGTAATATCCCAATCCGATCTCCCCATCGACTCGCCCGAATACCAAGAACTATTGTTCGAATTTGCCTCATGGCGGGCAATGACCTCTCGCGTTTTGCGAGACGAGGTAGACACCGCGGAGCGATCGCTCGAACCTCAAGCAGCCTTCGACTATGCGTACAAGCTCATTGTTGCCCAAGCACAAGCCGGTGGGATACTCGATAAGTCCGCTGTGATCATCTTGCGTCGCCTGGGTAGGCCACTGGGGCTCAAGCCGGATGACATCATCGATCGGCTACTCGCTGATATCATTTATTCGAAAGGGTTTACTACAGCAGATCCGGAGTTTTTCACCAGGGTGGAATCGTCATTGCGGCGCATCGTGCAGGCTGACCGTGAGTGGCAGGACCGTCTCCTTGCTGTTCGGCCTGTCTACATGTCGCTGGACTTTTATCACGACCTCTTGGTGGACACCGAGGCGTGGCGGGAACTTACCAGTGACAACCGTGCGTTCGCCCACTGGATCTGCCAACTCATTACTGCACCTGGCGGGATATACACCAAAAAATGGCTTATTGACGCCATCTACCAGGCTAAAGACGAGCTTGCCGGTGTGGTACTCCCCGCCAAGAAAGGCCAATTCCGGCACATCAGCAGCCCAGATCTCATTAATGCGCTTGCTGATGCTGGCGTTACTTGGGAAAAACCTGACGATCTTCAGTGGCATTGGTATGACTGGTGCGACAATCACTACACCGATTTGGCGGGTGTGGCTGCCGATCCATATCTCCGGGCCAAGGCTCTTGGCGAGCTCAGCATCATTGATATTTCGCTGAGTCCTCAGTTGTTCCTTGATAACGAACTAGCCCGGGAGTTGGCAGCTGATGTTCTCGACCAAATGTACGAAAATCATCAGGAGTTTTTGTTCTCTTGTAGTTATGCACGTAGGTATCTCACAATATCTGACCTAGCCCATCCCGAACTCTGGCTCATCAACGCCCAAGCCATGAATCAGATTTTTGCCTTTGACCCGGTGGTCGAACTGGCGGCTCACATTGAGGTGTCGGAGCATGAAGCAACCAAGTTACTTGAAAACGTGAATTATGCTTATTCATGTGGTCCAGATATTGCTCAAGCGGTGGCGGAGACGTGGGAAATCGAACAGTTATTTGCCGAAAAACGAGCTCTTGTGCGTGGATCCGCTGTAGGGTACATCGAAAGGGAAGGCCATTGGGGGGTAATCATCCGCAACATAATAAAAAATATCGAAAAACGATTCGGTTAAACGATGCTATTGTGCGGGATACTTGACCTCAATGGGTACAGGTTTTCGATAATACACATAAGCATGTCCGATGTGCGGGTTACGGTCATATCGTGAATATCGCCAGCCTGGATTGTCAACCACCACACACGTTAGCACTGCACGCCACCCAATTCACCGCGCCCGACGGCGCCACCATTATCCGGCTCGTGCCGGAAACACTACTGGAGGCGGAAACCCTAGCGTTGCAAAGCGTCGGATGCCGCCGCGCAGATGACCAGGTGGTTGGCTACGCTTCGGCACAAAAAGTGGGGTTCCCCACCTGGTCGATCCTCAGCGACCCGGCAAACGCATACTATGTGCGTAACCTTGCAACCCGTCTGCAATTGGTGGAGCAGCAAGCCCGGGAGCACCCACAGGCCACCCAGAAGAAACTCGTCGAGCTCGCCATGGAATTCGCCCACTCCATGCCCCACCTCATTCCCATCTTCCTTGAAGAAGTGGTGCGCATCTATGTTCGGATAAACCAGGCGCCCATCGCTAGCCAATTCTTCAACCTGGCCCGCGAAATCGAACGCAAATTCGACGTTGAAGTGGACCCGCGCCGGCATGCCGCCATGTTTCAAGAATTCATCTGCATGGGCGTGATCGGGGTGAAAGAATTCACCACTGAAGCCCGAAAAGCCGCGAAACGCCTCCCACCGCAGGACGCCTACGACTACTTCTTCGATCTCTGTGTCGATCGTTGTCGTGCCGGTGGGCTAGCGTATTCGCGTATGGCCAGCGACCTGCGTCGACTAGCCAAAGCAGCCGGCATCAGCGCCAAAGAATCCGACCGGAGACTCGTCACGAATATCCTGGGGCTCGCCGGTTTCTACCAGGCCGCAACCGGGTTTTTCCGCGACATCCGCCCAACCCTCGTGCAATTCGTCCGCGACAACCCCCAGTGGCATGACAAGCTTCTTCTTGCAAAACCCAAAAAACTCACCATCGAAGAATACTTCGAACTACTGCGCGAAACTAGCGTCTATGATGGGCTCGTCGCCGACAAAGCCCGACTCGCCACGTGGCTCGTGCGAATTATCCGCCACGAATACTCCCGTGACAACTATAATTACTGGCGCAGCCAGCAGCTTATCGACGCCGTGGCCCATGCGGGCGATGCCCTAACAGGGAAAACCCTTCCACTCAACGAGCGCGGCATGGACATCGACCTCATCGACGCCCTATCGGCAGGTGGCATCACCTGGGACCTAAGTGATACAGAAAGCAGGTACTTTGACTGGCGCTCGTGGGCAAGACCCGGCGCAGGTGAATACCGCCGCGACCTGGCCGGGATCATTAATCACCCGCAACTGGGGGATTTTATGGCAAAAACAATCCCGCTTTCCGACATTCGGATCCTCAAGCAACCATTGCTCGCCACCGAACCCGGCCGGCAGTTGCTCAGCCGTAGCCTGCAACACCAAGCCGACAAGCGAAAAAGCATCATCGGCTACCCGAATGTGTGGAAACGCTTCTACCACCAAGTATTAGAGGAGCTGGCTCACGCGCAACTAGGGCACATCAACCCCACAGCTGTCGAACAAATATTCTCCTACGACCCGGTGGCGGAACTGCAAGCACGCCTACACCTCGGCTTTTTCCAAGAACTCGCCTGGCCCCTCCTCGAACAGGAACTAACACGGCTCACAGGCGAATTCTCTAGGGCGTCTCGGCGGGTACGCTTCGCCGAAGCCTATCCCGCGGTGATCCTTCGAATCGATGAAACCGTGGAGGCCATCGACCGGGATCACATCATCGCCCACGGCACCGTCCCAGATGACTGCTACCTGTTTTTAGCACAGCTAGTTGGCGACAAAATCGCCGTGTACTACCGCCTCGAAAATACTGGAGACCACGCACACTGGTTAGGCCAAAACCCACGTCCCGTCCATCGCCGCATGAACCCATATTTCCGGGTCGGTAGCGAAAACAACTACACCATCCCTATAGTCGATGCCATCACTGGCACCAAAAGCCGGCTCGCGTCCGACGGCCTTATCACTTACCCCCACCTACCCAAATACTTTGAAGGGCGCGTTATCGGCACCGGACCGTACTATCTATTTGGCGGCCGGAAAATTCGGGAATGGCCGAGCGGTAACACCCATGAAGACACCTATTTTGATTCTCTCCTGCAAGGGGAAGGGGTCCCAGGAATAAACCTCACGGGACTGCTACCCATGACGCCACCATCAGGCTACTGCTTCAACCCTTGGCGTTCTTCGATCGCCCCAACCTGCCCCACCACCACGGAAAGCCTCTGCGGCACCCTCCACGATCAACACATCAACATTGTTTTCCAGCCGCGATGCTGTGAATGCGGAGACTTTCATGATGATTCCAGCTGGCTCTGCACACCGCTGGGACAGTTCCAGTCACAATACAATCTGCTGGGCGCCATCAAACGCCCCGGCGGTGGCGTGTGGCTTATCGGCGACAAAGCCGCAGACCGAGTAATCATCGACCCCGAAACCGACCAGATCATAGGCCGTGATGAAACCACCTATTACAAAACCACAGACTACCTTGAAAAACTCCCCCTGAGCGCCCACCACCAATTACAACCCCGCAACCTTGACATGAGCATCCGACTGCGCCGGGCCACCCGGGAACAAGCTGCGGCTATCCTCGCCGACCCCGCCCCAGATGTTATCGAACAAACATTTGGTTCGGACCCCATGTTGGTTGCGGCCATCCTCCGCGCCACCGTTCAAGTGAACGACCAGGCGGCACGCGCAGCACAGGTTCGCCCAACCCCCGAGACCGCACAAGACTAGGCGTAGGTGCCGCGCTGCCGGCAGGGAACAACGTCGACAAGCAAAAACAAACAAATTTTCGACCATGGACGTGTTGTGTCCGACAAACTAGATACAGTGGAACCAACAACCACAAACCTTACAGCGGAAGGCACACAACACAACCATGAACACCGACGACCTAGCTTGGCTCGACGCCGGCGACTACTCCTTCGCACTAGGGCCGGACAACAAAATCATCGCCCGCAATGCCGCAGGCCGAGTACTCAAAACCGTGCCAGCCAAAGCCAGAAAACTCCCCGAATTCGACATGCTCGACGGGCAACGAGTAACCCTGGAACAACACGAACAATCAAACCGCGACCAAGTACAAGAATGGTTCCTCCAAGGAGACACCATCCCCGTATTAGTCGTGCACGCCGTATGGAAAGACGCACTATGGCGCAAATATTTCCAAGGATTAATTGTGTCACATGAATCCGAATCAGGCATGCTCCAAGAAGTCACCGACACATCATTGCAACTCGTAGACCTCGACGGCGAAACCATCGAAATACCCGTCACCGACTCCGGAGTACTCACCATCTTGCACCCAGCACTCATCGACGAAGTAGAACAATGGCGAGAATTCGCCTCCGAACTAGGCGTACACCAAGGCCTAGACCAACTCTTCCGAGACGTATACTTCAAACCCGCCGACGCCGAAAGCCAACGAAAAGCCGTCAACGCCTACTCGGGCGGAAAATATGCGCGCTGCTCACACCTACTAGGCCGCGGCCGGGGCGGCGGATTCCGCACCACACTAGGAGAAGTAGCCGTCATCGTACACGACAGCGGCCAAGAAGTAACCGCATCACTCGACGTTAATAGCTGGGATCCCTCCGACGAAGCAGAATTAGGCGCCCTGGACTTTAAAGCAAACGGCAAACGCCTCCCGCTTGCCGACGTCGGGCCCGTAGCCTGGTCCGAAGGCATCCGCATGTGCGAATACATCTATGCCGGCCGCACCATCGACACCGACGACAACCAATAACCCGCCCAAAGGAACCCCATGAACATCACCCCCCTCGCCACCCCGGAAACCCCAACCACCCGCAGCTCGGAACTCCACGCCACCGAATTCACCAGCCACGACGGCACCACCATCGTCCGACTCGTCCCCACCGAACTGCTCAAAGCCGAAGAACTCGCACTCGCATCCGTCGGCCTCAACCGGGGTGACGACCAAATCGTAGGGCGCACCATCACCAGGGCAGTCGGCTTCCCCGCCTGGCCAATCATCACCGACCCAGACAACGCCCAACACGCCCTCAACCTAGTGAGGCACCTAGAATGGGCAAAACGCAACGCAGAACACAATCCGCGACGTATCAAAGAACGCTTCGACGAACTCATCACCTCACTCACAAATTCCGCCCCACACTTTGTCCCCACCCTGCTGGAAGAACTCGCCCGCATTTTCATCAACGTAGGCAACACCAACTTCGCTCGGCAATACTTCGGCAAAGCCCGCGAAATCGAACGCGCATACGGCATCACCATCGACGCCGAACGACACGCCGCCATGTTCACCGAATTCGCCGACTCCGGCATCATCGGCGCCAGGGAATTCACCGCCGAAGCCAAATCCGCCGGCGAACGCATGGAACCACAAGCCGCCTTCGACTACTTCCTACAACTCAGCATCGCCCGCTCCCGCGCCGGGACTGGAGCTTATGTTGGGCTCGCCCGCGACCTGCGGAAACTCGCCAAGGCGGCCGGGATGAGTGCATTCGACGCCGACAAAGCCCTGATTGAGGGCATTATCGAACTCTCCGGCTTTCAGGAAGCATCAGCTGGGTTCTTTAAAAGTGTTCGATCATCGTTGCCGAAGATTGCTGCGGAGTCCCCGCAGTGCCGGGCTGCACTGCTGAAGGGGCGACACCGGGAGTTAAGTATCGAAGAATACTTCACCATCTTGCACGAGTCTGGGGCATTCGCCGAGCTTGCCGCCAACAAAGAAGACCTTGCCGAATGGTTAGTGGAATTCATCGCAACGGAATATGGCAGTTCCTACTATTACTGGCAGCGGCATCGTAGCCAAAAACTTATCGACGCCGTGGTGCTAGCTGGCGACCATATGGCCGGAAAAACCTTACCCCTGTATAGCAACAGCACAGACCTGGACCTGATCGACGCCCTATGCGCCAATGACATTGTGTGGGATCTTCAGAATATTAACTATTTCCGCTGGTCTGATTGGTTTGATAATGAAAACTACAAAGATTCGGGGGCATCCCGCCGTGACCTTTCCGGGATTGCCAACCATGACCAGCTCCGCGACCTCATCCCCGGCAGCATTCCCGTGGGGCTCATCGCTGGCAATGATAACCTCAGCCTCATTCTTAACATGCCTGTGTTGCGGGAACTCTGCAGCAAACGCCTCGACCAGTGCGCCGCAGAACGTGACCGTCTGACCGGGTTCGAGCCAGAATGGAATCAATTCACCCGCACTGAGCTGCAGTATCTGACCGATCCGCGGGTGGCTGACATCAATGCTGAGGCGGCAGAGAAACTTTTCAGCATCGACCCGGTAGCCGAACTTCAGGCACGACTACGCAACGGTATCGTAGAGGAGCTCACATGGCCGGCCGTGGAGCAGTCCATGAGCCGACTGCTTGCGGGTGTGCCGCAAGAGGCAGCAGTAGAGTTTTTCGAAACCTACCCCGGCGTTGCCATCCGGTTTGGGGAAAAGATTGAAATCATTGATGGTGACCAGGTCGCAGCCCGCGGCACCGTTCCGGCAGACGCAAGCATAGATGCCATCTATCAGGTGGGGGAGCACGTGGCTACGTTCTACCACCAAAACTATTCGAACCACTATTCTTGCTGGTCGGGGGAGGCTCCAGTGTTGAACAGGAAACTGAATTACTACTCCGCTATTCCGGACAGCAACTCCCTTCCCACCCCAGAGGGGCGACTCACCGGCTACGGCATGCTTTCCTACCCTAACCAGCCTGAATATTATGGTGGTTATGTATTGGGTACCGGTCCCTATTACCAGTATGCGCGTTATGCGGAAATTAACGATGATGCTGCCCTTGAACCTGTTGGCCGGGGCGAGAGCATCCCCGGGGTGGATTTGACCGGCCTGTCCACGAGCCCACCACCAGCAACGCATACGTTCCTTGGTCGACAAAGCACCATCATTCCAGTTCAACCCACCACACGTGATAGTCTGTGTGGCACTCTTAACGATCAACACATCAGCATTGTGTTCCGCGGCCACTACAGTGATATCGGTCAGCCTGGTCACATTTGGACTCCCCTGGGAAGTTTTACTTCCAAACACAGTATCGTTAGCGCTATCCGCCGACCTGGTGGTGGGGTATGGCTTGTTGACGACTATTCCTATCGGGGTCGATGCTTCTACGACCCGGAAACCGATAATCACATGTTTGGTGGTACAAATACAACCAACACCATGGACTACGTGTGCCGGTTGCCGCTAAGTGCCTATCACCAGTTGCGTCCCCGTGATGAGGAGATGAGTGTGCGAATGCGGAATGTGAGCTATGCGCAGGCCGCCATGCTGTTGGAGTCGCCCACGATCGAGGTGGTCGAGCAAGAATTTGGTGCGGACCCGGTGCTGGGCGCGGCCATCCTTCAGGTTGTTACCAAGGTGCAGGACCTTACTAACTGGTTGGCAATGAAAGGCCACGAGGCGGAGGAAGGGAAGCCCGAAGAACGGGAGGTTAGCCTGGAGGCCAGCGATATTTTATGGCAAGCTATACCTGGTCGTTATGCAAACAGTTATGTGCGGTGCATTGGCATGTGGAACGGCGGTATTCTGTCAACGCTTCTCGCTAACCCTGGAGAAACCAACCCGGAACTAGACGAGGTAATGGAAGCCTCGAAAGAATGGTGGGAACTGCTCGGCAAGGAGAAAATCATTGTTGTCGCCATTTCCGCCCTGTCGAACGATCCAGGTGCGGTCATCGAATTGTGTGAATGGTTGCTGGATGCCACAGAAGCCGGACTGTTCGCTTCTGGGTGGCAGCATTGTCGGCTGGTGGAAAAATCCGGTCAGCAGACAGCGGAGTGGCGGCAGGGTGCCTGGGTGTACAGCTATGGTCGCTACTACAATGAAAACCTGCACGCCATTATGCGCCCTGAGCACAAGGGTATTGCTGAACTACGTACCGTAACCGATCCTGACCGGCCTGATTTGTCGATGGATAAGCAGGAGTTTATGGATAGTGTTGCGGCGATCAAGACGTGGGCGGAACAGCGTAAACAGCAAGTTGAGGAGCAGCCGGAAGACACCCAGGTTCTCTTCGGCGGCAGTTTACTAGCCGATGCGGCAGCCCAACTGTCGAATGACACTATTCTCTTGCCGGAAACCGCCAAGTATGTGCTCCATGGGTTGAAAGACTATTCCTCACGGTCGTGGCAATCGACCGTGTTAGATAAAGCTGGTCGTGCCGAGCTTGGGTTCACCCAAGTAGCAGAGCGGGCAGCATTAACCCAGGTTCGGGGTATTGGTGACATCGAATGGTTGTTGGCTTCGGGTGTGGATGAGTCCTTCCCAACTAAGGGCATTAACGTGGATAAGATGCGGGACTATCTGCTCGAACGCTACGGCGCACCCATTATGAAGCCCACCGTGCGGCAGCTTAACGAGGCAAAAAAACTCGGTCTATTCGCAGACTACATCACCCACGCCATCAGCCCTAACCTGGGGTTGCCCTCTCTTCTTGTTGCCGAAAAAGCCGGGAAATACCTGCAAGTCCTGTTGTATCTGGCGCATGAAATGGATCTGTCCGACCCGAACCGGGCAATGTTTGCCACAAAACTCGTAGAACTCAAAGAGTTTGCGGCGCAGCAAACCTGGAAAGGACTCGGCACCATGGAACTCGGCGGAGACTACGACCAAAAGGGATTCAATGGCATAGTCACTCATGAGTCTCAGACGATTCGTGTGTTGTTGGAGGGTTTGTTGGATGGTTTTGTTGAGGGTTTGGGTGTTGTTGGTGGTGTTGGTGTGGGGTTTGATCCGTGTGTGTCTGTGCCTGGTTTGGTTGTTGAGGTTTCGGAGGTGTTGGGGGTGTCTTTGGATTGTGCGCGGTATTTTTTGCAGGTGTTGGCGTTGGTGTGTCCGTCTGATGTGTGTGTGCGTCGGTGGAATGGTTGGGGGAGTGGGGATATTCGTGGGGTTGGTGAGGTGTTGGTTGGGCGGGGGTTGTTGGTTGGTGGTCGTCGGTCTGGTGCGGGTCGTTCGTGGTTTTTGCCGGGTGGGTGGTTGTCTGGTGTTGGTGGTTTGTGTGGTGTGGAGGTGTGGAAGGTGTCGTTGTTTTTGGTGTGGGGTGATGTGGTGTTTCGTCCGGTTGTTGGTGGGTGTCCTCCGTTGTGTTCTGTTGGGGAATTGTTTACTATGGCGTGGGAACGCTACAAGACAGGAGACGTACCAGGATTCGAAGAAATCACAACTAGTCGCTACCAACGCCGATAGGTAGCAACCCGAGTGGTTCATCCCTAGTATGGTTGAAAAAGAACCATGCCGATGCTGTGCACCCCAAAAACCTGTGGGCGTACAGCATTACTACCAAGCTCAAAAATGACCACGAAGATCACAGCCCTGCACCATCACCAAGAACACGACACTGTGTTGTGTGCCGCGGAATTCACTCACACCAATGGCACCACCATGGTTCGTATCATTCCAGCAGAACTCGTCGAGGCCGAAGTCCGGGCACTTGAATCCGTCGGATTTAGCCTCGTGACCACCCAGGATGTGGGTCGCTGCCTCGCTCGTGCGGCAGGATTCCCCACCTGGCCCATGAGCCAAGACCCGGCAAACGCCCACCACGCCGTGAATCTAGTGGGGGATCTGGAATGGGCAAAACGTAACGTTAGCCGCCATGGTCGGCAGGTAATAGCCCATTTCGATGAGCTCACTGCCTTATTAACGAGGTCCGTGCCACACTTCGTTCCCACCCTCTGGGAAGAGCTTGCCCGCATCTTTCTTGGTGTGGGCAAGAGGGCGTACGCCAAGCGTTGTTTCCATAACGCCCGTGATGTCGAGCGCATGTACGCCATTGACGTGGACATCACACAACATGTGGCCGTGTTCACTGAATTTGCAGTGCATGGTGTTGTAGGTGCCCGCGAGCTCTCTATTGAAGCTGCTGCCGTGTCCCACCACATGACGCCACAGGAAGCCTTCGACTATTTCCTCCACCTCTGCGGCGCATGCGCCAAGTTCCATCGGGGCTGCCATAGCGCCATGGCCCAAGACTTACGAAAACTAGCGCAAGCAGCAGGATTGAACGACTTCGAATCCGACAAAGCCCTGATCGAGGCCATCATGGAATCACCCGGATTCATGTCGGCACCGGCAGGGTTTTACCGAAGCATCTACGCATCACTTGTGACCATCGCCGCCCAATCCCAACTATGCCGTAAGGCACTGCTGACCGGCCGTCCCCCCAAACTGGGCATCGACGAATACCTTACGCTCCTGGAAGATTCCGGGGCGCTTGCCGAACTCGCCGCCAACAGCACTGACTATGCCCGATGGCTCATCGAATTTATCACCACGGAATGCGGCCGCCTCTACCAGTGGGGTTTACCACACAGCCAGAAGCTTATCGACGTCGTAACGTCGGCAAGCGCCGGTCTGGCGGGGATGACGCTGCCGCTTGACTGCCGATGCATGAGCATTGATCTCATTGATGCCTTATCCGCGGGTGGTGTTGTGTGGGAACTGCCCGACGCCGAGTTTCCCCGCTGGCACGAATGGTTTTACTCCGATACGCTCCGGCGTGACCTTGCGGGCATTGCTCACCACAACCAACTGGCGGATTGGGCGTCTGCCACCATTCCCCTGGACTGCATCACCAAGCACTACGACCTGGTATCCACCATGCCTGCGCTTCGGGGACTCTGCCGCAAACGCCTCGAACAATGCGCCGTGGAGCGCGACCAATTGACCGGATACCAGCCGGAATGGGACCGGTTTATTCACCACACAGCCAGCCAGCTTCTCGACCCACGATTCAGTGAGCTGTATCCCGAGGCTATCGAAAAGATATTCGCCTTCGACCCGGTGGTCGAGCTGCAAGCCAGGCTGTGCACCGGCATGGTAGAAGAATTTACCTGGCCCGCTGTGGAGCAGGCCATAGATCGCCTCCAGGCCGAGGCCCTCACGGACGCCAAGGTGGAGTTTCGCGAAACCTACCCTGCCGTCGCCATCCGGGTGGGTGAAACCGTAGAGATCATTGACGGTGACCAGGTTGTGGCCTGCGGCACCATCCCTCTGGAGGCGCGTGTGCGGGCGGCGTATCTGGTATGCGATGAGCATGAGGGAAATAAGGTGGCGATGTTGTACGAGCTTGGCCGGTGGGATCCGCAATGCTATTGCACCTTTTGGGAACCTCATGCTGGTTGGCTGGGTGAAACCCCGGTATTAGATGAGGAACTTTACGATCGTCGCATAGCTGCAGAATCCTATTCCCTCCCGATTCCGGCGGGGCGGCTTACCGGTTACGGTGAACTTACCTACCCCGAACAACCCGAAAACTTCGGTGGTCGAGTACTCGGCATTGGTCCGCATTATCTTATTACCTATAACTATAAGGCTGAGGAATGGGAGACTGATATCGATCGAGACGACGACTATTTCGATCCCATCGGTCGGGGCGAAAACATTCCCGGAGTGGACTTGACTGGCCTGCCCACCAGCCCGCCGCCGGCAGGCCAAGAGTTTAGCCTGTGGCACAGCACCGTTATTCCCGCTCAACCGCAGACCCGCGATAGCCTGTGCGGCACTCTTAATGGCCAGCACGTCAGAATTGTGTTCCGCGGTCCCTACCTGCCAGGGGGACAACCCAGCCATATTTGGACCCCCTTGGGAAGCTTCTCCTCCCAATACGGCATCATGGGGGCGATCCGCAGGCCCGGCGGTGGGGTATGGCTCATCGAGGATCGCCCCTACCGGGGCCGATACTTCTATGATTCAAACACCGATCGTCAGGCATTCGGCAGCACTCGACATTCGGCAGAGGGCCAGGCCAGCTACATATACGACTTACCATTAAGCGCCTTCCACCAGTTGCGGACCCGTGACGAGGGCATGAGTGTGCGGCTGCGGAATGTGAGCTATGAGCAGGCCGCCATGTTGTTGGCATCACCCACGGCCGAGGTGGTTAAGCAAGAATTTGGTGCAGAACCGGTGCTGGGTGCGGCCATCCTTCAGGTCATCGCCGAGGTACAAGAACTTTCCCGCTGGTTGGCGACTGCACGTAATCCCGTGCAGAATAATCCGCCTGCTCCACGACAAGTCAGTGATGCTGCATCGAAAGTCCTTTGGCAGGCCAAGCCCAGGCATAGGATAAATAAACAGAAGCGGCGGATTGGCTCGTGGGATGGTGGCCCACTACCGTGGCTATTTGCCCATCCTGGGGAGATTCCCAGCCACAAGAAATGGGTTTCACGTGCATGGTATGAGTTGATTGGCAGGGAGAAGGTCATTGTTGCCGCTATTTCCACCCCATCAAATGATCCAGGTGCAGTGATCGAACTGTGTGAGTGGTTACTGGATATGGCAGCATCTGGGGTGTTTGCCTCTGGTTGGCATTACCACCAGTTGGATGATGAACCTGAGTCAGAGACTCTTGAATGGCGTCAAGAAACTTTGGTGTACCGTACTAGATATGATCTCCATGCGCTCACACGGCTCAAAGATACCAGCACTGAACAGCCCGATTTGTCGATGGATAAGCAGTCGTTTATGGATAGTGTTGCGGCGATTAAGGCTTGGGCGGAACAGTGCACGAAACGGCCAGGGGATAAGAAAACACTTTTCGGCGGCGGCTCGTTGGCTGATGCGGCAACCCGGTTGTCGGATAGTACTATTCTGCTGCCAGAAACTGCCACATACCTGCTTCACGGTCTGAAAAACTATTTCGTATGGGAGTGGCCTCGCACAGTGTTAGGCAAAGCTGGTCGTGCCGAGCTTGGGTTTACCCGGGTGACAGAGCGGGCGGTATTGACCCAGGTTTGGGGTTTTGATGATCTTGAATGGTTGCTTGCTTCGGGGGTGGATGACTCCTTCCCGGCTCGGGGCCTTAACATCGATACGATGCGGGACTACCTGCTGAAACACTATGGTAAACCCCTCGTGGCACTCACAGCATGGCAAATTAATGACCTCAAACGGCTGGAGAATAATGATCAAATGATTATTCATGCCATCAGCCCTCGGCTGGGATTGCCCCAGATATATGAATCCGAAAGAGCCGGGCACTACCTTGAGGCTCTATTGTATCTCGCCCAAGAACTGGACTTATCTGACCCAAACCGGGCAAGAATCGCCACAAAATTACGAGACCTGAGAGAATTTGCTGTCCAACAATCTTCAACATGGGACAGGTTAGGAACAATGCCATTAGGCTGTGACTACCACAATGATGCGTTTACCCCCAAATACAACCATTCGTCCCAAACGATTCGTGTGTTGTTGGAGGGTTTGTTGGATGGTTTTGTTGAGGGTTTGGGTGTTGTTGGTGGTGTTGGTGTGGGGTTTGATCCGTGTGTGTCTGTGCCTGGTTTGGTTGTTGAGGTTTCGGAGGTGTTGGGGGTGTCTTTGGATTGTGCGCGGTATTTTTTGCAGGTGTTGGCGTTGGTGTGTCCGTCTGATGTGTGTGTGCGTCGGTGGAATGGTTGGGGGAGTGGGGATATTCGTGGGGTTGGTGAGGTGTTGGTTGGGCGGGGGTTGTTGGTTGGTGGTCGTCGGTCTGGTGCGGGTCGTTCGTGGTTTTTGCCGGGTGGGTGGTTGTCTGGTGTTGGTGGTTTGTGTGGTGTGGAGGTGTGGAAGGTGTCGTTGTTTTTGGTGTGGGGTGATGTGGTGTTTCGTCCGGTTGTTGGTGGGTGTCCTCCGTTGTGTTCTGTTGGGGAATTGTTTACTATGGCGTGGGAACGCTACAAGACAGGAGACGTACCAGGGTTTGAGGATGCTACCACCGTGAAATACCGCCAATGGCAGGCGAAGAAAGTGTTACCCTAGGGCCACCATGAAAATCGCCATTGGCCAAATCGGCACCGACGCAGATAAAACCGCCAACTTTGCTCTCGTAGCCCAAGCGGTCATCACCGCAGCTATGAATCATGCCCGGCTGATCCTGTTTCCCGAAGCCACCATGCGGGCGTTTGGCACCGGTCGACTCGACGAGATAGCCGAACCCCTCGATGGGCCGTTTGTGAGTGCACTTGCGGGTCTCGCCAAGAACTACAATATTGCCATTGTTGTTGGCATGTTCCGACCAGCCGACCAGCATGTGGTGAGTGGAAGAACCATCAATCGTGTGTACAACACCACCGTTGCGATCTGTCCCGACGGCACGGTCGTCCATTACGACAAGATCCACACCTATGATGCCTTCGGCTACCGCGAATCCGACACCATCAAACCCGGGAAAAATCTCGTCACTTTTACCTATAACGCCGTCACCTTTGGGCTTGCCACCTGCTATGACCTGAGGTTTCCCCAACAATTCCGGCAGCTTGCGCGCCGCGGCGCCGACATTATTTTAGTTCCCACCTCCTGGGCCGATGGTCCCGGCAAGTTGCAGCAGCGGCAACTACTCATCCGCGCCCGCGCCCTCGACGCCACCAGCTGGGTCATCGCCGCCGACCAAACCCATCACGCCACCAGCCACCCCCGCGGCGTCGGCCATTCCGCATTTGTGCAGCCCGATGGCATGATCGCCCTGGAAGCCGGCCCCAATGCGCAAATGCTGCTTTACGACGTCGACCCTCACCTCGTCCATCGCATTCGGGAAAAATTACCGGTGATCTACGGCGACTAGGGCAGGTAGGGCGTCGACAAGCAAAAATCTATAACCCATTAGAGCGGTACGCAATCATAAGATCCAACCTTAGAATCTCGATGCCCAAGAGTTCGTTATCTTCGGAAACATCTAATATCACACTTGTATCACCGTTGTCGTCCTCCAAGGGGATGGAATAAGCAACGGTTTGTGGCGTGGTGGATGGTTCACCAATATTGATATAGACGTGACCATCCTTATCAATCATTAGAGCAGGTTTTTGAATTAACATAAAATCCGATACCGGTTTGGTTTTATAGTGTGGGTGTAGATAAAAACAAGGTTGATGGCATATTTTTGATAATTTTATCAAAAGAATATGTGGTTTTTGCGGGTCTGGATTTTCGTATGGCTATTATTGAAGCTTATTCAACTGCCCGGAAATGCGGCTTAGCCTCTCAAAGTACTAACACACATGGCCACTCTCTGGAAGTGAAGAAAATACAAGGCAGATGACGTGGATGAATTGTGGGACTGTGTGCGTGACTTATCGGAGTCATCGTTTGGTGATGCTGAATAAGCTTCCAAATACTTTTGGATCATCTTTAATGATAGAAAGTTGTTGACTATGTATGCGAGTTTTCCTCACGAGTTGAATACTGTTTTTGATGCTGGGTTGGCTAAGTATGGCCCAGTAGAGTTAGCGAAGCAGTTTTTGTTTCACTATATGCGGGAAAATGGTGTGACTTATGGTGATGCATGGCAGTGTGTAATAGAGTTGTCGGAATCTTCTTTCGAGGATCCTGTATATTTTCGTAAGGTTGAGCAGTTTTATGCGAAGTACGCGGAAATCGCGGACCAAGATTCAGCAGCTACCGTAGAAAAGAACATCAGGTTCAGGGCAAAACATAGTGTGCTACGGAGTATTATATGTGGTTTAGAGGTTCCTATCTCAGAATTACCCTACAATGTTATTTATAACGTACGAGGTTTGTATTGGGATGAGGAGCGGATACAAAACAGCTTCGCAGAGCTAGACCATGAAACCGGGATACCTGATTTTCACCCACCTGCTATTACGTTTTCTACCCCTATTGTGTCGTTGGATGATGCCCGTAAGGCTGTGGCCGCCCGGAAGAATTTGGATCGCCCGTTAGCGTTGTTTGATACGTGGGGGTTTGAGTCGCCTACACAGTTTTTGGTGGTAGCGATTTTGTTTCAGGATTGGCCTGTACCACCCTATAATTGTATTGTTGATAAAACCGATGGCAAGGCATACACAACTGATCTGAAAAACACAGATATATTTGCGCATTTCGGGAAAAACGGTGTACGGGTAGTGAGCATGACGGGCAAGGATAAGGTTTTATGGCATGAGTGGTCACGCACAATGCTGGAAACGTTGCCACCGTATCCGGGAGAAGGCTACTAATCTCTTGAATCTGTAGGCATAGAGATATGGTGGATTGAATAGTTTGAAGCGAAAATAGTCTTTAAGGTAGTGGTAATAATGGCTAAGCGTTTGTTTCAGCGGGTTGCTGATGAAGCCCGCCCTCCTGCAATATTGGGTCGACCTGGGTGCGGTCCACCCGACTATTTTGTCGAGGTGCTTCTGCATGATCTAGTAGAGTCTGGTGTGTGGCTTGACCTGGAACTCAAAAGACCGTTTTTGGCGTTGTGGGTGAATGAGGAAAGTTTCGATGACCCTGATGTAGATGACCCCATTGAGATTCTTACCAATGCAGACGCACACAAATTCGCAGCAATGGAACCAGTAGTCGATTTGGAATCGCTACGAGGAATGCGGGTGTGCAATATTGAACCATATATACGATGATGAGAACATGCTCGGACTCATGTTAGATATGAGCTAAGGGTTCCGGGTTTTCTCTGTGATCTACAATCTAAGGCTTATTCAGGTAGATTAATACTCCTACCACCCACCAACTGAATAAGCCCCAACCTGCGCCTAGCCGTTAATGCTGCAACATTCGGGACAGAATCGTCCCTAAATATCCAATATGTTCCACCTCAGAGGGCAAATATTCCGGGCCACCAACCCGCCCAATGATGAGCACCAGCCCCGAATTCCCCAATGGGGCCGCGGCCAGTGAGGAATCCAGCAGCGCCCAGCTTTCCGGAATCCACGTGTCCTCCGCCGGGTTTAAAATTTGGGCGGCCGTAATATTAATCAGGCTTGGCGTCGACCCATCATCCTCCGGCGCTCCATAGGAAGCGGTAATCCGCCGCACCGGGCTGCCGTCCTCCAAAAGAATCGCCCACGACGACGTTAATACCTGCGGAATATTATCAATCAGCTGCGCAATCTTATCCGAATTCGATGAAGCGCCCGCCACATCCACCAGCATCTTAATCTGCCCCCGGCGGTCAACCGTCCCCGAGAACGGGCGAATGGAATCAACCACCACGCCTTCCACCATGTGGGCGGCAGAAATCAGCACGTCAGCCATGGTATTGGTGGGTAGGCTAATCACCATGTCATCCATGACCGTGCCGTCTGGGAGCGATTCCACCACGTCGACGCTTTTAATGTTGCCGCCCACCGTGCCAATTGCCTCGGCTAACCTACCTAAACTACCTGGGGCATCAGGGAGCAACACCCGAATAAGATATGACACCTGCGAAACCCACCTTCCTCACAAAACATAAATACTATTTGGGACCGTTTCCCACCTAGCCACAGTACTAGCCCATAAAACTAAGGGCACCTGGCTGTGGGATGCCCAGAGATGTAACCAACACCATGGCACCAACCCGAATAATTATTGAAACCTGCTACCCGCAATATTCTACGAACAAACCCTCGCCAATAGTGAGGGCGAGGATCGGAAGTTATGAAATTGTCACCTATCAGCTAGTTATCCGGTTACGAATTTGAACCGCCCACCATTGCAGTAAGATAACTGCGTGAACCTTATTCAATGGTGTCACAACCCGTACATTAGCCCCCAACAGAAACATATTGTAAGGAAAGACACGTGCCTGAGATTTCGCGCGACCAAGTCGCACACCTGGCCAAACTGTCCCGCCTGGCATTAACAGATGAAGAACTCGATCGCTTTGCCGCACAAATCGACGACATCGTGACCAATGTGTCCGCAGTGCAGCAAGTTGCTGCGGCCGGCGTCGAACCCATGAGCCACCCGCACTCCATCCACACCACCATGCGTGAGGACGTTGTCAAACCCCTCCTCACGCCTGAACAAGCACTCGACCAGGCACCGGAAGTCGCCGAACAGCGCTTCGTCGTTCCGCAAATTTTGGGGGAATAACACCATTATGACTAATAAATACCTTGTGGGTGCGGCCGGTTCCTCCGAGCTCACCAGCATGACTGCCGCCGACCTTGCCCAAAAAATCCACGCCCGGGAGCTCAGCTCCGAGGAAGTCACCCAGGCCCACCTTGATCGCATCGCCGACATTGACGGTGACATTCACGCCTTCCTCCACGTGGGCGCCGACGAAGCCCTGGCCGCCGCCCGGCAGGTGGACGAACAATTAGATTCGGGCGCTCGGCCGGCATCCCCGCTGGCGGGCGTGCCGTTGGCGCTGAAAGACCTGTTTACCACCACCGATGCGCCCACCACCTGCGGGTCGAAAATCCTTGAAGGCTACATGTCGCCTTACGACGCCACGGTGACCAAGCGCATCCGGGAGGCCGGTATACCCATTCTGGGCAAAACCAACACCGACGAATTCGCCATGGGTTCCTCCACCGAAAACTCCGCCTACGGGCCAACCCATAACCCCTGGGACCTGGAGCGCACCGCCGGCGGTTCCGGCGGCGGCTCAGCCGCGGCACTAGCATCTGGGGAAGCCCCCCTGGCGATCGGTACCGACACTGGCGGGTCGATCCGCCAGCCGGCGGCGCTCACCAGCACCGTGGGGGTCAAGCCTACCTACGGCACAGTATCCCGGTATGGCCTGGTGGCGTGCGCATCCTCCCTGGATCAAGGTGGTCCCACCGCCCGCACCGTGCTCGACACCGCACTATTGCACGAGGTCATCGCTGGTCCCGACCCGTACGACGCCACCAGCGTGGACCGGCCGGTGGCCCCCGTCGTTGCGGCCGCCCGCGAGGGCACCCGGGGGGATTTGACCGGGGTGCGCGTCGGCGTGGTGAAACAGTTCGACCGGGACGGCTACCAGAATGGGGTGCTGGACCAATTCCACAAGGCGGTCGACCACCTCCAATCCCTGGGTGCCACCGTCGTGGAGGTGGACTGCCCGCACTTCGATGATGCGCTGGCCGCCTACTACCTGATTCTTCCCTGCGAAGTGTCCTCCAACCTGGCCCGGTTCGATGGCATGCGCTACGGCCTGCGGGTGGGGGACGACGGCACGCATTCGGCGGCGGAAGTCATGGCCCTAACCCGGGCCGCCGGCTTCGGCCCCGAGGTGAAGCGCCGCATCATCCTGGGCACC